>JACCDS011000611.1_pt1 | contig 18106 bp, 19 predicted proteins | sample 7446441 | NCBI WGS metagenome assembly JACCDS01 (sample SAMN15323445, study PRJNA562643) | freshwater metagenome | isolation source: river surface water | place: USA:Blue River Watershed | collected 2017-08-17
CATGAACTGCTGAGCCTGCTCGTGAATGTCGTCGGTGTCGATCAGGATCTCGCCGATGTCAGGCTGGAAGTAGTCGCGGATCGCGCGGATCACCAGCGACGATTCCTGATAGATCAGGAAGGCGCCCGGCGCCGACTTTGACGCGCCGTCAATCGCGCCCCAGAGCTGCATCAGGTAGTTCAGGTCCCACTGCAGCTCTTCGACGTTGCGGCCGATGCCGGCGGTGCGGGCGATCACGGACATGCCCTGCGGCAGGTCCAGCTTGTCCATGGTCTCGCGCAGTTCCTGGCGGTCTTCGCCTTCGACACGGCGCGATACGCCGCCGCCACGCGGGTTGTTCGGCATCAGCACCAGATAACGGCCGGCCAGCGAGATGAACGAGGTCAGCGCCGCACCCTTGTTGCCGCGCTCTTCCTTTTCCACCTGAACCACGATTTCCTGGCCTTCGCGCAGCGCATCCTTGATCGAAGCGTTGCGTACATCCACGCCTTCGCGGAAATAACTGCGGGCCACTTCCTTGAACGGCAGGAAGCCATGGCGTTCCTCGCCGTAATTGACGAAGCAGGCTTCCAGGGAAGGCTCGATACGGGTAATGACGCCCTTGTAGATGTTGGATTTGCGTTGCTCGCGACCGGCAGTCTCGATGTCGATGTCGATCAGCTTCTGGCCGTCGACGATGGCTACGCGCAGTTCTTCTTGCTGCGTGGCGTTAAACAGCATGCGTTTCATTCAATGCTCCGCGGCCACTAAGGGCCTTGATGCCGCGCGGTTAAAAGGTGCGCGGCGAACTCAGGGATGCATGCGAGGAAACGTAGACTGGAGGGGAGGGTTGCCATGACGTGAGGCTGCGCGTGACAAGCGCTGCTCCACAGGGCGCCGATGTTGCGATCAGCAGGCCGTTGTCGACAGTCCGCACGCCCGCGACGGCACTCGCGCAGTGCGCGCATGCTCGTTGTTCGGGGCTGGACTGGCTAAAACCATATCGGGGTTCAGATAGTGGATTTGATTGAACGGCTAACTTTACTGCGACATCTTCCGGCCAGCCTTGCCGTCATGGCAGGCTGGCCAGATTTATCCTTGAATTCCAGGTACTCGGTTCCAACATCCCGCCGACAGGCCCGATCGCAACATAGGTGCGACCCTGACCGCGAGGGAATGCTGCATACACAGCTTTTTCCGTCGTATTTGCAAAATCATGCGAGGCCGACGGACACGCCCCTGTGTAGAATGCTCTTTTTCTTTTGGCACACCAGGCGGATCTACTCCGCCGGCCGATTATATATTCAAAATGAAGGACTTAGCGAGATTTTCCGAGAATGGATCTATTTCTCGCCAATCCGACCCCGTGTCAGGCAGCCAAGCGCAGGCGCGGCCCGAGGTCAGGATACTCACGATCGGCCCCGATGAGGCAGGACAGCGTATCGATAACTTTTTGCTAAGGATCTGCAAGGGCGTTCCCAAAAGTCACGTCTATCAGGTGCTGCGTTCGGGTCAGGTCAGGGTCAACAAAGGCCGGATTGCGCAGACCTACCGGCTCGCCGAGGGCGACACGGTACGGGTGCCGCCGATGCGGATCGCCGAACGCGATCAGACGCATGTGCCGGCCGCCGAGTTCCGCGTACTGTTCGAGGATGATGCGCTGCTGATCATCGACAAGCCCGCCGGTGTCGCCGTCCACGGCGGTTCGGGCGTCAGTTTCGGCGTGATCGAGCAATTGCGCGCGTCGCGTCCGGACGCAAAATTCCTCGAGCTGGTGCACCGGCTCGACCGTGAAACCTCCGGCATCCTGATGCTGGCGAAGAAGCGCAGCGCACTGACCGGCTTGCATGAGCTGATCCGTGAAGGGCAGCTGGACAAGCGTTATCTGGCGCTGGTCAGGGGAGACTGGCCCAACCGCCGCCAGCACGTCAAGCTGCCGCTGTTCAAATACACGACGCCGGAAGGCGAGCGGCGCGTGCGGGTGCAGGCCGACGGACAGGCGTCGCACACGGTATTCAATTTATTGCGAAAATACGGTGACTACGTATTGCTGGAAGCGGAGCTGAAAACCGGCCGCACGCACCAGATCCGCGTTCACTTGCAATCGACCGGCTTTCCCATCGCCGGCGATGACAAGTACGGCGATTTCGCGCTGAACCGCGAATTGCAAAAGGGCGACGGCAGCCGGGCGGCATTGAAGCGCATGTTCCTGCATGCGTACCGGCTGGGCTTCAGGCACCCGCTGACCGGCGTTGAAGTGAGCCTGGAAGCGCCGCTGCCGCCGGAATGCCTGCGCTTCCTGCAATCGCTGCAACCCGTTGCCAATGCTGAACCCATGATTCGCTGACCCATGCCACGCAAAAATTTCGATCTGATTGTTTTCGACTGGGACGGCACGCTGATGGACAGTACCTCGGCCATCATCGCCAGCATGCAGTCGGCTGCGCGCGACCTCGGCGTGCCGGCGCCCGACAAGAAGTCGGCGTCCTACGTGATCGGGCTCGGGCTGCAGGATGCGCTGCAGGCAGCGATGCCGGATCTGGATGCGAAGCATTATCCGAAGATGGTCGAGCGCTACCGCTATCACTATCTGTCTCAGGACCATCAGCTCACGCTGTTCAAAGGCGCGCGCGAGATGCTGGACGATCTCGCGTCGCAGGGCTATTTCCTCGCCGTTGCGACCGGCAAGAGCCGGGTCGGGCTGAACCGCGCGCTGGCGACGACCGGCGTGACGTCGGTATTCGACGCCACCCGCTGTGCCGACGAGACCTTTTCCAAGCCGCATCCGGCGATGCTGCAGGAGCTGACGCGCGAACTCGGTCAGGACATGGGGCGCACGGTGATGATCGGCGACACCACGCATGACCTGCAGATGGCCGGCAACGCCGGCGCGGCCGCGATCAGCGTGCATTACGGCGCGCACCCGGCCAGCGAGCTGGCGGCGCATTCGCCGCTGTTCGGCGCCGAATCGATCGCCGAGCTGCACGCATGGTTGAACGAGCACGCATGAACGCCGGCGCATGAGCGAAGCCATGGCCGAACCTGTTTATATCTGCGATTCATCTGAGCTGCTCGAAGGCGGCAAGGGTGTGCGTTTTCCGGTGACGGCCGGCGGTGAGGACTGGACTGCCTTCGTCGTGCGCTACGGCGACGCGCCGCAGGCCTACCTGAACCGCTGTGCGCACGTGCCAATGGAGCTGGACTGGAACCCGGGCGAGTTCTTCGAATCGAGCGGGCTGTACCTGATGTGCGCCACGCATGGCGCGCTGTACGAGCCGGACACCGGGCGCTGCGCGGGCGGGCCGTGCCGCGGCGGCCGCTTGCACAAGATATGCGCTTTAGAAAAAAACTATAAGATTTACTGGGAGCCGGACGACTATGTGCGTCCGGCACTGGCCTGAACACGACCACAATCCGAACGCCATGGAAGATCCGAACGCCCAAAACAACCCATCCCCGTCCCCGTCAGGTCCGCAGGGCATGCCTTACGAGACGCTGGAAAAGATCGCGCATGGCTATCTCGATGAACAGCGCGCGAACCGGCGCTGGCGGAATATTTTCCGCATCGGCGTGCTGCTGGTCGCCCTCGTTGCCTTCGGCGCTGCGATGGACCTGAAGTGGGGCGGCAAGCCGCCGACCACGCGGCATACCGCGATGATCGAGGTCACCGGCGAGATCGATTCGGACAGCGCCAGCGCGTCGGCTGACACGCTGCTGCCGGCCTTGCAGGACGCGTTCAATGACGAGGGATCGGTCGGCATCGTGCTGCGCATGAACAGCCCCGGCGGCAGCCCGGTGCAATCGGCGATCGTCAACAACGAGATTCGCCGCCTGCGCGCGATGCATCCAAAAAAGCCGGTGTATGTGGTGGTCGAAGACATGTGCGCGTCCGGCTGCTATTACATTGCAGCAGCAGCCGATCGCATCTATGTCAGCCAGGGCAGCATCGTCGGCTCGATCGGCGTGCTGATGAGCAGCTTCGGCTTTACCGGCCTGATGAACAAGCTGGGCGTCGAGCGCCGTTTGATGACGGCCGGCGAGAACAAGGCCATGATGGACCCGTTCCAGCCGCAGAGCGCGAAGCACCGCGCGTACACGCAGGCCATGCTTGACGAGATCCACCAGCAGTTCATCGCGGCGGTCAAAGCCGGTCGCGGCAAGCGGCTGAAGGCCACGCCGGAAATTTTTTCGGGGCTGTTCTGGACCGGCAATGGCGCGATCAAACTGGGGCTGGCCGATGGCCTCGGTACTGTCGACAGTATCGCGCGCGATGAGCTGAAGGCTGAGGACGTGATCGACTACACGGTGCGCGAAGGCTTGTCGGATCGGGTGCTGAAGAAGTTCGGCGCGGCAGTCGGCGAGGGGTTTGCGAAGACGATGGCGGTAGAGGGAGTCAGGCCGCGGTAAGCGCTTGGTGGGTAGAGCCGCAGGCGAAAACGAAGTCTCGCTAAACCCACCAACACCTTCCCCTGCTCAAGCGAGAAACAAGAACACCGTCGGCTTCTTCCTGAAGTCCGGCGTTTTCCCCGCCGCAATCTCCTTCTTCCACTGCTGCGAGCTCGCAGTCCGAACTGACTCCGTATCTAGCGTCAGATCCGTCGCCACGCACACCAGCGTATTGCCTGAACAGTGCGTGGCCAGCGCCTCCAGTATCGCGTCATTTCGATAAGGCGTCTCGATGAAGATCTGCGTCTGCTTTTCCTGTCGTGAGCGCTGTTCGAGCTGGCGTATGCGCGAAGCGCGCGCCTCAGCATCGGTCGGCAGGTAACCGTGGAACGCAAAGCTCTGCCCGTTGAGTCCGCTCGCCATCAGCGCCAGCAGCAGTGATGAAGGACCGACCAGTGGCTTGACCGCAATGCCATGCTGATGCGCAAGCCGCACCAGATCCGCGCCGGGATCCGCTACCGCCGGCACGCCGGCCTCAGACAATAAGCCCGCATCGGTGCCCTGCAACAGCGGCGTCAGCAGCGCCGGCAATTCATCGGCGCGCGTGTTCACGTTCAGTTCGCTGATCCTGATGTCCTGCAGCACCGTCTGCAATGGATGCGTGACCGCGACCGCCTTCAGGAAAGCGCGCGCGGTTTTTGCGTTCTCGGCGATGAAGTAGTCGAGGCCGGCAGTGCGCGCACGCACCGGCTCGGGAATCACGGACTCCAGCGCGCCGGGGCCGAGCGAATTCGGTATCAGGTAAAGCGTTCCGGCCATCGATTCACTCTCTGAAAAATGCGACGCCGGCCTGGCGCAGCATGGTGGTCAACGCAACCAGCGGCAGGCCGGTGAGCGCGGTCGGGTCCTCGCTGCGGATGCCTTCGATGATGGCAATGCCCAGAGCTTCATTTTTCGCACTGCCGGCGCAGTCATACGGCTGCTCGATGTGCAGGTAGGCGTCCAGCTCCGCATCCGGCAAGTCGCGGAAACGCACCACGGTCTGCACATTCTCGCGCTGCACGCGGCGCAGCGCGTTCGGCCGATTGTCCAGCAAGCATAGTGCGGTGTGGAACACCACCTCGCGTCCCCGCATCTTCTGCAGCTGCGCGAGCGCGTTGGCGTGGTTGCCGGGCTTGCCGATATGTTCGCCATCCAGCGTCGCTACCTGATCGGATCCGATCACCAGCGCATCGCCGGCCGTGCGTGCGATCGCCTCGGCCTTGGCCAGCGCCAGCCGCAGCGTGGTTTCCGGCGGTGTCTCGGCGGGCAGCGGGGTTTCGTCGATGTCGGGCGACAGCGCATCAAAAGGCAGTCGCAGCCGCGACAGCAATTGCTTGCGGTAAGCCGAGCTGGACGCAAGGATCAGGCGGGGAAGGACAGGCATGCGGGATGGATAGTGAGACGCGGTAAGGCTGTGAATACGGCTAAATCCCTGATATCATAGCTGGTTTTCCGGTTCCCCCTGCAGCCATGAGCGCCACTATCGTCGACGGATTCGAGTTTTGCCGGACAGGCGAGCAGCGCTCCGGCGCCACGGCGGTCGCTGCTTTCGAGCGGCTGGCGGTGGAATCAGTCGACAAGGCCGGCGATATCCGCTGGACCTTCGCCGGCGGCCGTCACCCGAAAGGCTATCCTCAGCTGACGATGACGGTGGAAGGCGAGGTCGCGCTGGTCTGTCAGCGCTGCCTGGCCGCGTATCGGCAGCCGCTGGCGTCGCAAACCGCACTGGTGCTGGCGCGCGATGAGGCCGATGCCGACGCGACCGAGGAAAATCTCGCTGACGACAGCATCGACGTGATCGTCGGCTCGACGGCGCTGAACCTGCTGCAACTGGTCGAGGATGAGGTGCTGCTGTCGCTGCCTTTGTCGCCGAAGCACGAGGTTTGCCCGGGCGACGCACCTAAGCCGGTGTCCGGCAAGCCGGACTCGCCGTTCTCGGTGCTGAAGCAGCTGAAGTCCTGAGGAGTTGTCAGGCAGGGAAGAGTTTTGTAGTTGAGGGAATCTGCATTCCCTTGTGTTAAAATTTTGGATTCACCGAATTAGGAGCAAGACATGGCAGTTCAGCAGAACAAAAAGACCCCGTCGAAGCGCGGCATGCACCGCTCGCACGACTTCCTGACCGCGCCGGCGACCGCAATCGAGCCGACCACGGGTGAGACGCACCTGCGTCACCACATCAGCCCGAACGGCTTCTATCGTGGCCGCAAGGTCCTGAAGACGAAGAACGACGAGTAATTCGTCGAAATTCGCTGCTTTTACGAGCGCTGTACGCATAGCATCCACACAAACCGGCAGCAAGGGTCGACGACTGCTTGCGCCGTTTTTGTATGCGCGAACAATGTCAACAGGTCGTGGTCGTGCGGCGTGAAGCCGTAAACCATCCGGGATCATGACCGTCAGGATCTCCATTGACTGCATGGGCGGTGACCATGGTCCGTCAGTCACTGTTCCCGCTTCCGTAGCCTTCGCCCATCGCGAGCCCGACGCGCATCTGCTGCTCGTCGGTCGCGAGGACGTCGTTCGTGCCGAGCTGAAGAAGCTCGGGGCCGAACATCATCCCCGCCTGTCGGTCGTCAACGCCACCGAGGTCGTCGAAATGGACGATCCGCTGGAGGTCGCGCTGCGCCGCAAGAAGGACTCGTCGATGCGGGTGGCGATCATGCAGGTGAAGGAAGGCGCGGCTGATGCCTGCGTCTCCGCCGGCAACACCGGCGCACTGATGGCCGTGTCGCGCTACCTGCTGAAAACGCTGGCCGGCGTCGACCGTCCGGCGATCTGCACCATCCTGCCGAACCAGAAGGACGGCCCCACCTATGTGCTCGACCTCGGCGCCAACGTCGATTGCGCGCCCTTGCACCTGCACCAGTTCGCACTGATGGGTTCGGCGCTGGTGTCGGCGGTCGAGGGGCATGCGCGCCCGACCGTGGGCCTGCTGAATGTCGGCGCTGAGGACATCAAGGGCAACGAGCTGGTCAAGCAAACCGCCGAGCTGCTGCGCGCCGACCACGACAAGGGCCTGATCAATTTCCACGGCAATGTCGAAGGCAATGACATCTTCGAAGGCACGACCGATATCGTCGTCTGCGACGGCTTTGTGGGCAACGTGACCCTGAAAGCGGCCGAGGGCCTCGGCCGCCTGATCAAGGGCGTGCTGGTCAGCGAGCTGAAGAAGGGCTGGCTGAACATGCTGGGCGCCTTGCTGGCGCAGCGCGCGCTGAAGAACATTTCGCAGCGGCTCAATCCGTCCCGCTACAATGGTGCGAGCCTGCTCGGCCTGCGCGGACTCGTATTCAAGAGCCACGGCGGTGAGAGCGCTTACGGCTTCGAATGGGCAATCCGCCGTGCATTCGACGCGGCGCGGCATGATGTCCTGTCGCGCATTCAGACCTCGATCGCCGAACTGATGCCGCAGCCCGCCACCGCGGCCACTGCCGGCGATATCAACGAACAAAAGACCGTATGAGCAAATATTCCCGCATCGTCGGTACGGGCAGCTGCCTGCCGCCGCGCCGACTGAGCAACCACGATCTGGCGGCCAGGCTGGCAGAGCAGGGGCTGGAAACGTCGGACGACTGGATCGTGTCGCGCAGCGGCATCTCGGCGCGCCATTTCGCCGACGAAGGCGTGCTGTCGAGCGATCTTGCCGTCGCCGCTGCGCAAAACGCGCTGCAGATGGCAAAGCTGACGCCGGACGACATCGACCTGATCATTCTCGCGACGTCGACGCCGGATTACCTTGGCGGCTTCCCCAGCACCGCGTGCGTGGTGCAGCGCAAGCTCGGCATCACGAACAACTGCGCGGCGCTCGACGTGCAGGCAGTCTGCAGCGGTTTCGTTTACGCGATGTCGGCGGCGGACAGCTTCATCAAGTCGGGCATGCACAAGCGCGTGCTGGTGATCGGCGCGGAAGTGTTTTCTCGCATTCTCGATTTCAAGGACCGTACCACCTGCGTGCTGTTCGGTGACGGCGCCGGCGCGGTGGTGCTGGAAGCCTCCGACGAGCCCGGCATACTCGCGGCCAAGCTGCATGCGGACGGTCGTCATACCGACATCCTGTGCGTGCCTGGTCATGTGAATGCAGGCGGCGTGTCCGGCAGTGCGTTCCTGACGATGGACGGGCAGGCCGTATTCAAGCTGGCCGTGTCGGTGCTGGAACAGGTGGCGAACGAAACGCTGCAAGCGGCCGGCATGCAGGCCTCGCAGATCGACTGGCTGATCCCGCATCAGGCCAACCTCCGCATCATGCAGGGCACGGCGAAAAAACTCGGCTTGCCGCTCGAAAAAATGGTGGTTACCGTTGATCAGCACGGCAATACGTCGGCGGCGTCGATTCCGCTCGCACTGGACGTTGCGATGCGCGATGGCCGCATCAAGCCCGGCCAGAACGTGATGATGGAAGGCGTGGGCGGCGGCTTCACCTGGGGCGCGGTGCTGGTCCGTATCTGAAACTTCAGCTGAACAAGAACTACTTCGACAAACGATGACCCAACTCGCATTCGTATTTCCCGGCCAGGGCTCGCAGGCGATCGGCATGCTCAATGGCTTTGCCGGCAACGCCGTGGTGCAAGACACCATCGCGGAAGCGTCCGACGCGCTGCAGTTCGATCTTGGCAAGCTGATTGCCGACGGTCCGAAAGAGGACCTCGACCTGACCACCAATACGCAGCCGGTGATGCTGGCGTCCGCCGTTGCGTTCTATCGCGCGTGGATCGCTGCCGGCGGCAAGCTGCCTTCCATCGTCGCCGGCCACAGCCTTGGCGAATATTCGGCGCTGGTCGCCGCCGGCGTGATCGCGTTCAGGGATGCGGTGCCGCTGGTGCGCTTCCGCGCGCAGGCGATGCAGGAAGCGGTGCCGGTCGGGCAGGGCGGTATGGCCGCCATTCTTGGCCTGTCGGATGATGACGTGCGCGCCGCGTGTACCGAAGCGGCGCAGGGCGACGTGGTCGAACCCGTCAACTTCAATGCGCCCGCGCAAGTCGTGATCGCCGGCCACAAGGCGGCGGTCGAACGCGCTTGCGAAGCGGCCAAGGCGAAGGGCGCGAAGCGCGCGCTGCCGCTGCCGGTGTCTGCGCCTTTCCATTCGTCGCTGCTGAAGCCGGCGTCGGATCGTCTGCGCGACTATCTGGCGAACGTGAATTTCTCGCAGCCGGCCATTGAGCTGATCAACAACGTCGACGTCGCCATCGTCAATGATCCGGCCGCCATCCGTGATGCGCTGGTGCGGCAGGCGGCCAGCCCGGTGCGCTGGGTTGAGTCGGTGCAGAAGATGGCTTCGCTGGGCGTGTCGCGCGTGATCGAGTGCGGCCCGGGCAAGGTGCTGACGGGTCTGGTGAAACGTATTGATGGCAACCTGATCGGCGAAGCGATCTTCGATCAGGCTTCGCTGGACGCTGTTTTGGAGGCAACGAAATGAGCCCATCCCTGGACAAACAAGTCGCGCTGGTGACCGGCGCATCGCGCGGTATCGGCAAGGCGATCGCGATTGAACTCGCAAAGCGCGGCGCGACCGTGATCGGCACGGCGACGTCCGAATCCGGCGCAGCAGCAATCAGCGATTATCTGAAGTCGGTGCGTGCGGATGCGGGTCGTGGCGTGGTGCTGAACGTGAACGATGCCGCGGCATCGACCGCGCTGATCGATGAGATCGCGAAGGAATTCGGCGGCCTGTCGATACTGGTGAATAACGCCGGCATCACGCAGGACCAGCTGGCGATGCGCATGAAAGATGAGGAGTGGGACGCGGTGATCGCGACCAACCTGACCGCCGTCGGTCGCTTGTCGCGTGCCGTATTGCGCGGCATGATGAAGGCCAAGTATGGCCGCATCGTGAACATCACTTCGGTGGTTGGGTCTTCCGGCAACCCGGGGCAGATGAACTATGCAGCGGCGAAGGCCGGCGTGGCCGGCATGAGCCGCGCGCTGGCGCGCGAGATCGGCAGCCGCAACATCACCGTGAACTGCGTCGCGCCGGGCTTCATTGATACCGACATGACCAAGGCGCTCAATGAGCAGCAGGTTGCCGCGTTGCTGCAGCAGATTCCGGCCGGCCGTTTCGGCATGCCGGAAGACGTGGCGGCGGCGGTGGCTTTCCTTGCCTCTGGCGATGCGGGCTACATTACCGGCACCACGCTGCACGTGAATGGCGGCATGTACATGAGCGGCGGCTGACCTATTGCTTTTTTAGCTTAGGCGACTGCGCCCGGATGTTGGCAAAAGCAGAAGCCAAAACTTAAGTTTCACCGCGCAAACCTGATAAAATGCGCGCACTTTTACGAACAACCCACCCACTGGAGGACCAAGATGTCTGACATCGAATCACGCGTTAAGAAAATCGTCGCCGAGCAACTGGGCGTTGCCGAAGCTGACATCAAGAACGAATCCTCGTTCGTCGATGACCTCGGTGCCGACTCGCTCGACACGGTCGAACTCGTGATGGCACTCGAAGACGAATTCGAAATGGAGATCCCGGACGAGCAGGCCGAGAAGATCACCACCGTCCAGCAAGCCATCGACTACGCGACCGCGCACGTCAAGGCCTGATTCATTCAGGACCGCCTCACATTTTCCGCTGAATCCGATATCCAGGAGCACCGTTTGACTCGCCCCAACCGACGCCGTGTCGTTGTCACGGGACTCGGCTGCGTCTCCCCGGTCGGCAATACGATTGCCTCCACATGGGAAGCGCTGCTCGCCGGCAGATCCGGCATCGCGACCATCACCAAGTTCGACCCCAGCGCGTTTTCGACGACCTTTGCCGGTGAGGTGAAGGGCTTCAATGTCGAGGACTACATGCCCGGCAAGGAAGCGCGCCACATGGACACCTTCATTCACTATGGCATGGCTGCCGGCATCCAGGCGATGCAGGACAGCGGGCTGGAAGTGACTGAAGCGAACGCCGAGCGTATCGGCGTGATGGTCGGCTCTGGTATCGGCGGACTGCCGATGATCGAGCAGACTCACGAGGAATACAGCAAGCGCGGCCCGCGCCGCATCAGCCCGTTCTTCGTGCCGGCCTCGATCATCAACATGATCTCCGGTCACCTGTCGATCAAGTACGGCCTTCAGGGTCCGAACCTCGCGATTGTGACTGCTTGCACCACCGGCCTGCATTGCATCGGCGAAGCAGGGCGCCTGATCGAATATGGCGATGCTGATGTAATGATCGCCGGCGGCGCTGAATCGACGGTGTCGCCGCTGGGCGTCGGCGGTTTCGCTGCGGCGCGCGCACTGTCGTCGCGCAACGACGATCCGGCGACTGCCTCCCGCCCCTGGGACAAGGACCGCGACGGTTTCGTGCTTGGCGAAGGCGCCGGCGTGATGGTGCTCGAAGAGTACGAACATGCGAAGGCACGCGGCGCGAAGATCTACGCAGAGCTGCTAGGCTTCGGCATGAGCGCCGATGCGTACCACATGACCGCGCCGCGCGAAGATGGCGATGGCGCGCGGCGCTGCATGGTGTCGGCGATGCGCAATGCCGGCATCAATCCGGATCAGGTCGATTATGTGAACGCGCATGGCACGTCCACGCCGCTTGGCGACGTGGCGGAGACCGTCGCGATCAAGCGCGCCCTGGGCGATCACGCGAAGAAAACCGTCGTGAACTCGACGAAGTCGATGACGGGTCACTTGCTCGGTGGCGCCGGCGGCCTCGAGTCGGTGGTCACTGTACTCGCGGTGCATCATCAGAAGTCGCCGCCGACGATCAACATCTTCAATCAGGATCCGAACTGCGATCTCGACTATTGCGCCAACGCCGCGCGCGATATGTCGATCAATGTGGCGGTCAAAAACTCGTTCGGCTTCGGCGGTACCAACGGTACGCTGATCTTCGCCAAAGCCTGATCCCCGACAGCGTCGTGCGAAACGCTTGCTTCGCACGACGCTTTCCCGCTGTACTCCCTGCCTGATGTCCATTGCTGTCTCGGCACTCGTGCGTCCTTCGCGCGTGCTCGCCTTGCTGTCGCTGATGATGGGCATCGTTCTGTTCGTCGCAGCATTGATGCTTGAACGTGCTGCTGACGAACCGCTGCATCATGCGCTGTCCCTCGTTTGCGCGATCGCCAGCGCTGCCCTGGCTTTGTTCCCGCTCCGGCGAACAAAAGCCGTCCGCCTTGATATAACAGGACTCGGCCAAATCCGGTTGGTTGACACTAGCCTCGTAGCTGAAGCCGGACTGACGAGCGTGTCGGCCGGCAGCAGCGAGGTGGTTCAACTGCTGAGGGGCTCGACTTTCTGGTCATCGCTGATGGTGCTTCGCTTGCAATCCGAATCAGGTCGCATGACCGTCCTGATCATCCTTCCCGACAGCCTCGATCGCGGCGCATTCCGAGCGCTGTCCGTCGCCTGCCGTTGGGTGGCAGCAAGCCATTCCCGCCATTCAGCGACGTCTGCCGATCTTTCTCCTCGGTCTGATTGAACTTTTTAAATTTCACTCAGTCAACGACTAGGGAAGCGCTGAGAATAAAGCCGAGACAAGGGTAAACAAGGCAGTCCTGCACGGACACAAGTATCGCGCTGCACATGCGCCGATGCACCGTCGGCGACTGACCCACCCGCGCTTGACCACTATTCAGTCACGGTCTTCCGTCAGCATGGCGGCAGACCTGCTTCGCCCGCGCGTTGCACGAGCACGAGGAACTGGGGATTGACGACAGAACGCGACATTGATCAGCTGCTGGTTGATCGGGTCCAACATGGCGACAAGAAGGCGTTCGAACTCCTGGTGAGCAAATATCAGCGCAAGCTGATGCGCCTGGTGTCACGTCTCGTGCGCGACCAGGCCGAGGCCGAGGATGTAGTGCAGGAGGCCTTCATCAAGGCTTACCGCGCGCTGCCGCAATTCCGCGGCGACTCGGCGTTCTACACCTGGCTCTATCGGATCGGCATCAACACGGCCAAGAATTATCTGGTTACCCAGGGCCGGCGCGCGCCTACATCGACTGAAGCGGATGCTGAAGAGGCGGAAACTTTTGACGATGGGGAACATCTAAGGGATATCAACACCCCTGAGTCCATGCTGGCGACCAAGCAGATCGCGGAGACGGTCAATGTGGCGATGGAAGCACTTCCCGAGGAGCTGAGAATGGCGATTACCTTGAGGGAGATCGAGGGCTTGAGCTACGATGAGATCGCCGAAGCGATGGGCTGTCCCATCGGCACCGTGCGCAGCCGGATATTCCGGGCGCGCGAGGCGATCGCAGAGAAGCTCAGGCCGCTGCTCGACACGGCCATCGACAAGCGCTGGTAGGCGTGCGGGATTTCAGGCATCTAACAACAGAGGTTGCCAATGGCAGGGAGCATGATGGACAGCGTGAATAACAACAAGGATCAGGTATCGGCGCTCGCGGATGGCGAGCTCGACACCCCGCAGGCGCAGCGATTGCTGAAGCATATGCACGCTGACGAGGCCCGTGCGACCTGGGACCTGTATCACCGCATCGGGGACGTCATCCGCAGTGATGCGATGGCGGCGTCCGTCAGCGACGATTTCTCGGCGCGCTTCGCCGCGCGCTTTGCTTCCGAGCCGATACTGCTGGCGCCCAGGCGCAGGCTGCTGTCGCGGCTCGGTGCCTGGCCGACCACGCTGGCAGCGATTGCGGCGACCGGCTTCGGCTTCTTTGTCGCGCCGACCCTGTTCAAGGGACCGGACACGCCTTTGCCGGCAGCGAGCATGGTCGCCGGCAATGCGCCGGTATCGCACGGTACGCTGCTGGCCGACGCGCAGGCCGATTACATCCGCATGCACAACGCGTCGTATGCGCCGCTGAACGGCGCGCTGCCGCGTGCCCGAACCCTGTCCGGCCGCGACGCAGAGCAGTAAGCGCATGTTGCGTGCTGCTTGCCTGTGGCTGTCTGTGCTGCTGACCTGTCCGGCGCTGGCGGCAGCGTCCGATGTCGATGCACTGGCCTTGCTCGAGCGCGCGCGGCAGTCAGCGCTGCGTCTGGATTACAGCGGCGTGTTTTTCCTTCAGCGCGGAAGCGAGGTCGGCAGTAACCGCATCGTCCATCTTCACGACGGCAAGCCGGCGCAGGAAAAGCTGGAAAGACTCGATGGTTCGCCGAGCGAAACGCTGCGGCGCGGCGATGAGCTGACCACTTATTTGCCGAAACAGAAGCTGCTGCTGATTGAAACTCGTGGCGCCGAACCCGGATTTCCCGGTCTGGTGCCACTGCGGCGCGAACAACTGGAGCGCTATTACCTGGTTCGCCGTTTTGATGGCGGGCGCGTTGCCGGCCGCGCGACGACTGCGATCGCGCTCGACCCGCGCGACGGCTACCACTATGGCTACCGTTTCTGGGCGGACGTATCCACCGGGCTGCTGCTGCGCGCGCAGACCGTCAGCGAGCAGGGTGAGGTGGTCGAGCAGGTCGCTTTTACTGAATTGAAAACAGGCGCCATCGCACCGGCGCAGCTGAAGCCGTCTGTGGCCGATACCCGTGGCTGGCGCGTCGAGCGGGCGATGGCGAGGCCGGCGGACCTGTCGCGCTGGCGACCCGGCTGGCTACCGGGCGGCTTCCTGCCTGTCGCGTCGGTCGTGCGCACGATGGGCGGCGCGACCGGGGCCGGGCGCGAGGTTGCACAGCTGTTTTACTCTGACGGGCTGGCCGGGCTGTCGGTCTTCATCGAGCCCTGGACGCCCGAACGCAGCGCCTCGCCGCTGCAGCTCGGGGCGCTAAATATGGTCGGCAAGCGGCATGGAAAGTTTTGGCTTACCATTGTTGGCGAAGCGCCAATGACGGCGATCCGCAAGGTCGTCGACGCGATTGAATTTGCCGAAACTTCCCCCAGATAGAGACTCATGAAAACCAACCAACGACTTCATCGCAGTTTCTCGGCCGCCGCGTTTGTCGCGGCTGCCACCCTATTCGTGCCGGCTGCCCTGGGCGTGCTTGCGCCCTCGCCGGTCCAGGCCGCCGTGCTGCCGGATTTCACCGACCTGGTGGACAAGGTCGGCCCGGCCGTCGTGAACATTCGTACGACCGAAAAGATCAAGCAGATGCAGCAGGGCGCCGGCCCGGAAGACGAAGAGATGCAGGAATTCTTCCGTCGCTACTTCGGCCAGCCCGCACCGCGCCAGCAGCAGCCCGCGCCGCGCAACAAACGTCAGGCGCCGCAGCAGCAGGACGAGCAGCAGGTGCCGCGCGGCGTCGGCTCCGGCTTCATCATCTCCGGCGATGGCTATGTGCTGACCAATGCGCATGTGGTCGAGGGCGCGGACGAAGTGTTCGTCACGCTGACCGACAAGCGCGAGTTCAAGGCCAAGATCATCGGGTCTGACCGTCGCACCGACGTCGCGCTGGTAAAGATCGAAGGCAGCAACTTGCCGCGCCTGACCATCGGCGACTCGGGCAAGCTGCGCGTCGGCGAATGGGTGATCGCGATCGGCTCGCCGTTTGGCCTCGAAAACACCGTGACTGCCGGTATCGTGTCGGCGAATGCCCGCGACACGGGCGACTACCTGCCGCTGATCCAGACCGATGTGGCGGTCAACCCGGGCAACTCGGGCGGTCCGCTGATCAATATGCGCGGCGAGGTGATCGGCATTAACTCGCAGATCTACAGCCGCTCCGGCGGCTACATGGGCATTTCGTTCGCCGTGCCGATCGGTGAGGCGATGCGCGTGGCCGACCAGCTGAAGACGACCGGGCGCGTGATCCGCGGCCGTATTGGCGTGCAGATTGGCGAAGTGTCGAAGGAAGTCGCCGAGTCGCTCGGCCTGCCGCGTGCGCAGGGCGCGCTGGTGGCGCGGGTTGAGCCGGGCAGCCCGGCTGAAAAAGCCGGCGTCGAGGCGGGCGACATCATTACGGCGTTCAACGGCAGCACGATCGAGAAGTCCGGCGACCTGCCGCGACTGGTCGGCAGCACCAAGCCGGGCTCGAAGGCGAACCTGACCGTACTGCGCAAGGGTAACAAGCGCGAACTGCCGGTCGTAATCGCCGAAATGGAAGCCGAACAGGTCGCGAAGAAGAAGGAAGAGAAGCAGAAGCCGGAGCAGGCGGCGAATGAGCTTGGCCTGATCGTGTCCGACCTGACCGACGCGCAGAAGCAGGAGCTGAAGCTTGATAGCGGCGTGGTGGTCGAGGCTGCCGAAGGAGCGGCGGGCCGCGTCGGCCTGCAGGCCGGTGATGTGATCGTACGGCTGAACAATACCGATATCCGCGATGCCAAGCAGTTCAATGCGCTGGTTGCGAAGCTCGATCCGAAGAAAAACGCGCTCTTGCTGGTGCGGCGCGGCGATTCTTCGCAGTTCGTGCCGGTGAAGCCGGCAGGGCAGTAAGGGATCAGGGGTGTTTGACCCTCGGGGGCTGCCAAGGCAGTCCCCGATTTTTTTGCGGCCCTGGATCCCAGCTTGCGCTGGGATCCACCTCTCTCCACAAAGTGATGCCCCATTTCACCCTGTACTCCCGCACCTGGTGCCACCTGTGCGACGACCTGCTGCAAGCGCTGCGCTCGCTGATCGGCGATGCCGTCCAAATCGACGTCATTGACGTCGATGCTGACCCTTTGCTAGTTGAGCAATACGACGAACTGGTGCCGGTGCTGGTCGGCTGCCGACCGGGCCAGCCGCCGGAGCGGCTGTGTCATTACCATCTGGATGAAGCTGCCATCCGGCGTTTTCTGGGGCAGCTGCCGGCCGAAACCGGGATTTCCCCCCCCGAATCCGGTAAAATGCAGAGCTGAAAACGTTTGCCCCCCAAGGCGCTCGCCCGAGCGCTTTTTTTGTATCCGGCTAGTTAATGGACCATATTCGGAATTTCTCCATCATTGCGCACATCGATCACGGCAAATCCACGCTGGCAGATCGCATCATTCAGCTTTGCGGCGGCCTGTCCGATCGCGAAATGGAGGCCCAGGTGCTGGACTCGATGGATCTCGAGCGTGAGCGCGGGATCACCATCAAGGCGCAGACTGCCGCGCTGTCGTACAAGGCGCGCGACGGCAAGACGTATAACCTGAACCTGATCGACACCCCCGGTCACGTCGACTTCAGCTACGAGGTCAGCCGTTCGCTGTCCGCGTGCGAAGGCGCGCTGCTGGTGGTCGATGCATCGCAGGGCGTCGAGGCGCAGACCGTGGCTAACTGCTACACCGCGCTTGACCTCGGCGTCGAGGTGGTGCCGGTGCTGAACAAGATCGACCTGCCGTCGGCTGACCCTGACAACGCGATTTCCGAAATCGAGGACGTGATCGGCATCGCGGCTTCTGACGCAGTGCATTGCTCGGCCAAGACCGGCCTTGGCGTCGAAGACGTGCTGGAATCGCTAATCGCGAAAGTGCCGCCGCCGCAGGGCGATCCGGAGGCGCCTTTACAGGCGCTGATCGTCGACTCCTGGTTCGACAACTACGTCGGCGTCGTGATGCTGGTGCGCGTGAAGAACGGTACCCTGCGTCCGAAGGAAAAGATCCTGCTGATGGCAGAAGGCTCGCAGCACTTGTGCGAACAGGTCGGCGTATTCACGCCGAAATCGCTGCAGCGTGCCGTGCTGAGCGCCGGCGAGGTCGGTTTCGTGATCGCCGGTATCAAGGAACTGACCGCAGCCAAGGTCGGCGACACGATTACCCACGCCGACCGCAAGGCCGGCGCCGCCTTGCCCGGTTTCAAGGAAGTGCAGCCGCAGGTGTTCGCCGGCCTGTTCCCGGTCGAGGCCAACCAGTACGATGCGCTGCGCGACTCGCTCGAAAAGCTGAAGCTGAACG
>JACCDS011684138.1_pt1 | contig 18100 bp, 9 predicted proteins | sample 7446441 | NCBI WGS metagenome assembly JACCDS01 (sample SAMN15323445, study PRJNA562643) | freshwater metagenome | isolation source: river surface water | place: USA:Blue River Watershed | collected 2017-08-17
GATGGCGACCTCTGCGAGGGATGCGTGCTCGGTGACTTCTCGGTCTGGAAGAGCATAGAGGCCGCGGCTTACTCGCTGTAGTTTTCCTGCCTTGACGAGCGCACTCAGCTCAACACGAGCCCCCGGCAGTGCGTTGAGGTCGCGCGATCGCAGGATGCCTTGTGAGCGGGTAAGTTCGAGGATAGATGGGAGGGGACTCATATCCGCATTATTGCGAAATGTCGGCTAATGTCAATAAATGCCTACAAATTGTAATTTGATCTGTTGCCAAATTGTTGAGCCATGAGGGCCGCAGGATTGGGAAGGCATGCGGTGGGGCAGGAGATGGAGGTGGCATGCCGAAGCAACGAAGTGAGCGTGCTGACGAGAAGCGAAGGTCGGCTTGCGTGGCCAACCAAACAAATTCTTGTGCAAGCATTTGTGCGACGGCGAGCAATTCGGCAGAAGTGTCTTTGAATGAATTACGGAATTGACAAATAATTTCAAGGCGGACGACGCATGTTTGTAGAGCACTCCAAGCATCTATTACATTACGGCTGTGCGTGTGGACGCTGTTCGATCGTCGAGTGTTGGACTGAGCATGAGGCTGTAATTTTATACAGTATATTTGACGTCTTCGAACTGGCGACATCCACCAGTTCGGTTTAAACTGTGATGGTGAAAAATGCCATCTCCAAATCGAGTCGAAAAGCGACCGTCCATTTCTCGGGACATGAGACGTTCCCCTTACGTCAAATGTGGTTCAAGAAAATGTTTGATCAAGCCGTCGATGGCGGCTTGATTCGTAAATCGACTTTTGCAGAAGACAGGGCCATCGCAGATTTCGGCGTGGGTAAGAACATGGTGGCTTCAATCCGTCATTGGGCTTTGGCCTGTGGCCTAATGTTCGAAGATGGTGAGAATTTCCGTATTCGCAGTCTTGCTAAAGAGATCCTCAGTGACGGGGGACTCGACCCTTACGCGGAGAGCCCCTCGACTGCATGGCTAGCCCATTGGCAACTTGCAGGTCGCTGCTTTCGCTCTACGACGTGGCATTGGTTATTCAATCATGTGACGGCCCCGACCTTCACTCGCCAAGAGCTAGAAGAACCTTTGGCCCGCTACGCACGCGAGCTCGACCCGAAGCATCGGCTGTCTGCCTCCACGATCTCGCGTGACTTGGAGACGTGCCTTCGAAGCTATGCGCCGCGCGCTGCAGGTGGTTCGCCCGAAGATTTCGCTGAACCACTTTTGGGCGAATTGGGGCTGCTGCAAGAGGTCCACAAGGGCCAATACGCTTTCCGCCGCGGACCTAAGGCGTCACTGCATGATGGCGTGTTCGCTTACGCTCTAGTCGACTTCTGGAATCGTGAGGCCGAAGGCCAAAGTTCGTTAGCTTTCGAGACTGTGGCTTATGCCGAGGGATCGCCCGGCAGAGTTTTTAAGCTCGACGAGGAGTCGATCGCTCAACGGCTGATCGCTCTCTCCGACTTTACCGCGCGCAAGCTCGAATGGACCGACTCTGCCGGCCTTCGGCAGGTACACCGTAAAGACTTGTCCAAGGAAGACATCAAAAACATGATCAGGCGCGCCTATGACTGACAAAAGACAACAGGCGCTGTCGGATATTGTTCAGATTTCGCGCCAATACCAGCGCTCCATCCGCGTGGACGCAGACATCGGCCGCGCGGATGCGCTCTCTGGATATATCTGCCATGCGACAGCGACCGCAGTCGTGGATGGCATGTGCAAGCAGCTCGCCGGCACCAATCAGCGCTGCTTCACTTGGACCGGCCCGTTTGGCGGCGGCAAGAGTTCGCTTGCTGTTGCTTTGGCAAGCGCCCTGTATGCGGACAAAAGCCTTCGAGCGAAGGCTCGACAAGTCCTTTGCCTAGACGCTAAGCCGGACTTCGACAAAGCGTTCCCCGTACAAAAGGGTTGGTTGATCGTCCCTGCGGTCGGCCGGCGCGGTAGCGTCGTGGCTGAGCTTAGCGCGGCGCTTCGCCGCGCTCAAGGCAAGACGGTCGACGGCCGCAATAAGCCCAATGCGCAGACTCTCATTGCTGATTTGCTCGAAGAGGCAAAGAGTCGCCCACGCGACGGCGTGCTGGTAATCATCGACGAGATGGGCAAATTTTTGGAGGCCTCCGCCCTAGGCTCTGGGGACGACGTCTACTTCTTTCAAGAGCTCGCCGAAGCCGCCGCGCGCTCCGAAGGTCGCCTGGTCGTCGTCGGCGTGCTGCACCAATCTTTTGCGCAGTATTCTGCTCGATTGGGTATCGACACCCGCGACGATTGGGCCAAAGTACAAGGTCGCTATGTGGATTTGCCTTTCGTGGCCGCGAGCGATGAGATCGTCGAGCTAATAGGCCGTGCTATCGACGCTAAGGAACGCCCGCCATGGATGTGGGAGGCGTCTAAAACGATTGCCGAGGCAATTCGTTCTCGTCGGCCGGCCGTTGGGCAAAATTTCGCTGCTGCGTTGGAGGCATGCTGGCCGCTGCATCCGGCCATGGCCGCACTGTTAGGTCCGATCTCCAAGCGGCAATTCGGACAGAACGAACGCAGCACCTTCGGCTTTTTATCTTCGGTGGAGCCGTATGGATTCCGCTCGTACTTAAATTCAACACCCAGGAGCGAGGCGAGCTGGTATCTACCGAGCGACTACTGGGACTACCTCCGCTCAAACCTGGAGCCTGCCATCCTCGCTTCTCCAGACGGGCACCGTTGGGCACAAGCTGTTGAAGCGGTGGAGAGGGCCGAAGTCAAGACAGGTGATGCACTGCTGGTATCCCTGATAAAGAACATCGCAGTGATTGACCTGTTCCGTAACGGTTCGGGCTTGGCGGCAGACGCAACCGTCATTGGCGCGCTCTTCTATGACAAAACACGAGAGGAGCTTGACGCTGCGCTGCAAAAGCTCTCCGCCCTCAAAGTAGTTCTCTATAAAAGTTATACCGGCGCTTGGTCGGTTTTTGAAGGCAGTGACTTCGACATTGACGCGGCCATCGCACAAACGTTGGCGGCTTCGCCAGGGATTGACTACCCGCGCCTAGCGCAGCTCATGGGCCTACATCCGGTGGTGGCCAAACGGCATTACCACGAGACTGGCTCCATGCGCTGGATGGAGCTGTCCCTGTGCAGCATCGAGCAAGCTGAGAAGATCTCCGCCAACTATTGCCCAAAAAAGGGCGAGTTTGGGACGTTCATTCTGGCGTTGCCCAACAAAGGCATGAGCCCGCGCACGGCACGCATTCGTGCTCAGGCCTACTCAAGACTTCGGCCATGGCCTGTATTGGTGGGCATTCCCACCAACCATGCCCGCATCGCCGAGCTCTCCGCCGAATTGGTGGCATTGGAGCACGTCAAAGATCGTCATGAGCTCTCGGGAGACACAGTCGCTCGTCGTGAGGTTTTTGCTCGTTTGGCCGCGACGCGCGCCGATCTGGAAGATCAACTTCAAGCTGCGGTGTCTCTGGCGAAGTGGCACGATGGGACGGATGAGGTCTTCGAGCCGGGCTCGAAGCTCTCTCCTGTGGCCTCGTGGCTTGCGGAAGAGCTCTTCAACGATTCGCCTCCAGTTTGGAGCGAATTGGTCAACCGCGACAGCGTGTCTAGCAATAGCGTCAAGGCGCGCCGCGATCTCCTGCATGCGATGATCAATGCTGAAAGTCAAGAAGCGTTGGGATTCGAGGGGTTCCCGGCGGAGCGCGGGCTTTACGAAACTTTGCTGCGGAGCACGGAACTTCACCGCCAAGACAGCTCCGGCATTTGGCGATTCATGCCCCCTGGAGACGGATTCGGCAGCGGCTTCCAGCCATTGTGGGAAGCCACGCGAGCCCTTTTCATGGACACTAACGCTCGCGTTGGTGCCCATGAGATTTATGCGTTGTGGAGCGCGCCACCTTTCGGCATGAAGCTAGGCATACAGCCCGTGGTCCTTACGGCATTTATGCTCGCCCATAAGGCCAACATTGCTGTCTACAAAGATGGAATGTTTGTGCCTAGGCTAACCGACTTTGATATTGACGAGTGTCTGCAAGATCCCGATCGCTTCTCGCTTCGATGGGTTGCCATCGACGACGACAAAATTTGGATCCTCGAAGGTATCTCAAATCTATTGGCCGAGATTGGTGAAAACGCAGGTGCGGCTGATCCTCTTGAAGCTGCTCGCGGATTAGTGGCGATGGTTTTCAATTTGCCAGATTGGACTCGACGGACGTCTCGTCTGGGGCAGACGGCCAAGGATATGCGCGACATGCTCTTGAAGGCTAGCGACCCTCATAAAGTTTTGTTCGTCGACTTGGCTTCGCTTCTGAGCGCCGTGGACGGAAAGACCTATGTAAAGGCCCTGCGCGCACCACTCCAGGAGCTCACTGGCGCCTATGGAAAGATGCTCAGCGAGGTCGAAGCCAAAATGTTTGAAGCGCTCGACGCAAGCCGCGATGATCTTGAAGCCTTGCGCGAGCGGGCAAGCTCCGTCTCTGGAGTCTCAGGTGATCTGCGCCTAGATGCATTCGCGACGCGCTTGGCTAACTTCGACGGAAGTCGGACCTCGCTTGAAGGCATACTGAGTTTGGCAGCAGAAAAACCGCCCCGCGATTGGGTTGACCGCCACATCGACGCTGCGATCTTGGAGTTGGTCAAGTTCGCCCGGCGCTTCCGTGAAGCCGAGGCATTTGTTGCCGTGCGAGGCCGCAAAGCTCACAGCGAAGCAATCGCAGTGGTCATCGGTGCGGGCTCGGACACCAAGACCATATCGCGCTCGTTCGCGATATCCGATCGCGAACGCAAAACGGTAGAGGCAAAGGCCAACGAGGTTGCCTCGATGCTAGAAGGCCAAGGCTTGGAGACAAAAATTTTGCTGGCCATCCTGGCCAAGGTCGGAATCAGGCTAGCGTCCATCGATAAGGAGACAGCAAATGGCTGAGCGTCATGTGTTAGGCCTATCAGGTGGCAAGGATAGCGCCGCGTTAGCTATTTACATGCGCGACCGTTACCCCGAGTTGGACATCGACTACTTTTTTACCGATACAGGAGAAGAACTCCCAGAGGTCGAGGATTTCTTGGGGAAATTGGAAGGTTTCCTTGGTAAGCCGATCGCTCGACTGAATCCTAAGCGCAACTTTACCTTCTGGCTACGCCAGTACGGCCATTTCCTTCCCAATCCCAATTCGCGCTGGTGCACGCGCAAGTTGAAATTGGCCCCCTTTGAAGAATGGGTGCGGCCCATGCTGGCCGCAGGTGACAAAGTCACTTCCTACGTCGCGATCCGTGCCGATGAGGACTACCGTGAAGGCTACGCTGCCAAGGCGGAGAACCTGTTTGTGAAGCTCCCCTTCCGCGAGGCGGGTATCGATAAAGCTGGTGTGATTGATATCTTGGAGAACTCTGGTGTTGGCTATCCCAAGTACTATGAATGGCGCTCGCGCAGTGGCTGCACCTTCTGCTTCTTCCAACAAAAGATTGAGTGGGTCCGTCTTAAGGAAAGGCATCCCGAGGCCTACGAGGCCGCCAAGGCTCTTGAAAAGGACGCCTTAGAGCACGGATCGCCCTTCACGTGGTCAAAGGGTGAGTCGCTCTGGGATATGGAGCAGCCGAAGCGCGTAGCGGAGATTGAGGCAGAGTACGAAATTCGCCGCGCTCGTATGCGCAAGGCCATCCCCATTAATCCGTTGAGGCCTGTGAAGGCATGCCCGGAGGACATCGACGATGTTTACGGCATAGATGAAGGAAACGGCTCTTGCGCGGTTTGTCACAAGTGAATCGAGGGCCGGCGCGAAAGGCTTTCACTTGAACGTCAAACCTTCTTACACAAAAATTCTGACACGCCCATGTCGATTCCGGGCGAGAAGCGCGGGCAGGAAGTGGAGACAGAATTCCAAACTCCAACACTTCCTGGACGGATCGATCCTTGAGGAGGGAGCGCTCAAGGTCGCGCTAAACAAAAGCGCTGAACCCTCAGCAAAACCGTGAGGCATCTCGACAGATTCTGGCGAATATTTTTCGTCTTGTTCATGGCCGGATTCGCTCAAAGGAAAAATCATCCTCAAAATCGGCATCAATTCAAGGCGGCCAAAAGGAAATTAATCGATTTGTAAGTCAGAGGAAATTTCTGGATCAAAGTAGTTTTGCCTAGCTAGCTCCGTTATCGAATAAACTCTCTTGCCAGCGTCATCGTGATTTCGATATACCAACTGGCGCTCCTCAAGGTTTTTCGCTCGGCGGCCAATAAGTTGATGTGAGCAGTCTAGCTCCTCAGCGATTTCTCCAGCGCGCATTGCTTCATGTGTAGTTTCCAAGGTTTGAAGTATTCCTAATTCGGTACTGGGTAATAAGAGTTCTCGTCGAACTAACTTAAGTTCTGGCTCATATCTTCTTGAAAGATTTATCACCTTACACGTGCCGTCTATACATCTCGGGCACCTCATGCTGAAAAATTGGAGCTTTTCCAAGTCCCCAAACTCAAACTTTGATCCGCAACTCTCACACGAGATTTCCTGGTTGTTCTTCAGGTAGCTGAGAATCAGCTGTGCGTAGTCAAAAACCCGTTCGACGAAGTACGACCGGAATGCACGCACCCCCGTAGGTCTTCCGAACGTGATTGAGTACTTCTCGCACAGACCATAATTGAGCGCAAAAATCGCCACTTTGCGCCCCTCACGATTGGTCATCTCGAAGTATTTGGTGAGAAAGAAATTTAACTCTAGCGTTTCTAACAGCGCCTCGTGGTGGAGCTCAACATGAAAGTGGCTTGTCGGGGGGACCCCGTCGATGGCCGAAAACACGCTTGAAGAATGGCGACGAAGTTCGCGTGCTCGTTGCACAAACGATTCCAAGAGTTCCTTAAGACTAAAAATCGATGAGCGCTCGTCAAATGCTTCTTGAAGAAAGCGACCTGCTTGAAAGTAGCTTTCAACCTTTTCCTCATAGAACTTGCGAGCCGCATCCGATACCGCTTTTAGGCCAATTAATCTACCAGCCGACACATGAGATTCGTATAAATAGACTAGCAGGTGGCCTAAGATTCTAGGGTTGCAGAGGCAAGCATTGAACAAGCTCCGAAAAACTTCCTCACTGTTTCGTTCGAAAAACCGAAGCGGCTCACTGCCACAATAATGCTCTAACCTTTGCAGTACCAGACGCCTCGAAAAATCGATGCCGCTCTCTTCGAGGCGACCCACATCTGCCGATCCATACAGTTTGAAAAGATCAAGATAGACTTCATCAATTTTTGTCCGATCAATCGAGCCCAGATAGATCCGCCCGGGATATGCGGCGATTTTCAGTTTTATAAATTCATCTGAGAGGTTGTTTAATGGCGCAAGTAGGACATTTACCACTGCGTGCATTGCGTCAATAGGAAGTTCGGAAAAATCATCGACGAGAATGAACAGGTGCCTAAATCCGGCTTTGTGAAGGACTGTCTTCAGTTTTCCGATCAGAATAGCCGGGTTAAAAACGTTTAAAAGAATATCGGTGTACTCTGACTCACCCGAAGTCTTGAGCTCGGATGACTCCCTTGATTCTATGCTTAGCCCACCGCCAATTTTTTCCGGTGTTGCGGAAATTTTTGCCGTAACCATACTCTGAGCGCCTAGGGTAGACGAGCCTACCTCTTTTAATTTAGCGCTTTTGACGCCTACTATTCTTATGAAGTCCTCGTCGTTATAGTTCTCCAAGAAGCTACTTAGCTCTGCCTGTAATGCATCTAATCGCCCTGAGAATACATTTTTAATACGTTCCCATCTCGAGTTTGAAAGCTTCAATTCGAGTTCTTTACGAATCTCCTCCACGACGTTTCTCAGGAAGGTCCGGTAGATAAGGAGCCGCTCGATTGCCGCTGGTGGAAGCGCGTGATCAATTTGAGCGACCCTCTCCTGCAATGTAATGTCAACTTGGGCACTATCCCACACCGTCTTTATGTCGACATATGCCGTTAGTTTATCGTTTGTATTTCTTATGTCGGCCTGGAGCTTCTGAAAGACGGTTGACTTCCCCGTGCCCTTTCTGCCGATAATCAATGTTGTATTTGCGCTCGCCAGCCGAGTGCTGAACCCCTGAGCAGGGAGGGGGTCACAATACAGCTGTTCAAGTAACGACAAACCGGTATTTTCATCGACAATCTCAGCTCGTCTGTATTTACGAAGCGAGTCTGCGGCTTTATAGAAATTTGATACATCTTCTGGTGAGTAACGTTCTGTCATTGGCCTTCCTGATTAATATCGGTTCCAGTTGGCAGTGTTGCTAATGGATGTATTGCTTAACAGCGATACAGCGCAAGATAAACAATGTAGAGAGTTTGGCGGGCGTGTCCGAATTGTTGTGCAAACGGATTTGAAATAAATTCAGTTAGATTCGCTCACCGAATTGGATAGTAAATGGAGCGAGTGTGCCTTTCCATTCCCGAATGAGGCTGGCAGCATCGTGTTTGAATGGTTGCGCCACAAAGGTCTCTCTTGATTACTGCATTGAGTTATCGGTTCGGATGGCGTCTACGACAGCTTCGATGTCTTGGTCGGACAAGAAGGGCGCTTGCGCGAAGACCAGACCCTGTTCACCGTTCAGCTTGGCGGCCAGGTGGCCCCGGCCCAGGAGTAGCTCGGCACCCGACCGATCAAGTACGATCTTGGAAGTCGCTTCACTCGAGACCTTCAAGATCAGGCGGTTTCCGAGGTTATCTCGAAGCTGCATGGGCATCACGTCCTTGTCGGGGCGCTGTGCCGCAAAGATCAGGTGGATGCCAGCTGCGCGGGCCTTCACGCCTAAGCGCTGCACTGCTGCGCTCACCGCTGCTTTGTAGGCTTCGTCCAGCATCCAGTCAGCGAATTCGTCGTGGACTAAGAAGACCATTGGCAGCCGCTCCTCGGGTGAAACCTTGGCGTTGTAGGTCGCTAGATCTCGTGTCCTGGATTTCGCGAATGTGCTGTAGCGGTCCTCCATCTCTTGGACTAGCGCCTCTAGAACCTCACGAGCCTTCTCCTTGGTAATAACGATCTCATCACGCATGTGCGGTAAGTCGGCCAATGGTGCGTAGTCCACGCCCATCTTCGGATCGATCAAGATGATTTGGGCAAGATCCCGCGAGTTGGTCGCGGCGATGTCCAAGAGCAGTGCTTGGATGAGTACGGACTTACCGCTGCCAGTCGCGCCAGCTATCAGAGAATGCGGATCGTGGGAGGAAAGTCCACCGAATTCCGCCCCAAGGTTCAGATACAACAGCGCGCCATTTATTTCTTGTAGGCCCAAAAGGAAAGACGTGTTAATGCCTGCGACATTGCGATTTAGCTCGCGATGCGACCAAAGATCCCAAAGCGACACGGATTGTCGTTTCGACCCGGCGACTGTCACCACAATTTCACCAGGCTTTGGCTGTACCGTAACGAGGTTGATCGAATGCGTGGTTAAAAGCTGAGTTCGTTTGTTCTCGATGTCTTCGACACGCAGTCTGTCGGAGCCGGCCAAGCGCACCAGGCAGCCATTGGGTGTCAAGCGTGTGCCCAGGATTGCCGCCTGCTGACCGTAGCTGTTGAGCGCGACCTTGAGTTTCTTGGTGATCTCTTGGGCCCACTCTTCGCGCTCAACGTCGGAATGAGCGCTATCCAAGGATTTGGCGGCAATCAGCTCCGACAGTGCAGCGCCAAGGTGGGTGGCAGGTACGGGCGTGTGACTCGAGGCCGAAGCTGGCCGCGTTGCCTCGGCATCGGAAGAATCTTGTGGTAGCACCTTAGACTCTTGCGCCAGGTTGCTGTTTAATGCTGAGGTGACCACGTCTGTAGCCAATGTGGCAGAACCGTCCTCTACTAGGACACCAACCCCGCCGCCGGAGAGTTGTCCGAGGGCGGCGAGCCAGGGCACGCGCGCAGCGGGCTTCTTGAAACAGTGTCCGTACCACGGTTGGTGAGGTCCAAGACCTGCTCGGGCATCGAGCCCGCCTGTGCCCTTGGCGTAGGCCACAAGAAGCTTTCGTAAGTCAGGACGGTCAAAAATTTCTTGCCATGCCATAACTCCGTTGGACTCATCTAAAAGCTCTTGGTCAGATGCGGACCTCGACCCCGCGTCCGAGGTGTGAACGTAGACATGTGAGTGGCCGCGTAGTGATACCTCCAAGTTACCCTCGCGAAGCTTTGATCGCGCACGCTCCATCAAGCCAGTCATACCCGGTTGTATGTCTGCATCAATAAGCATATCGGCCAGGCGTGCCAGCCAAACATCGCGATCAAGCCGGCCTGGGTCACCAAATAGCGCTTCGCGAAAAATGCCGAGAGTGGCAAGGAGCTGATCCTTGGATTCTCGGCGCGCCTTAGCGAGGCCATCGGCGGCTACGTATTTCGATTCGACGATCGAAATGACCACTCGAACGCCATCGTCGCGTTCCTCGACGCTGAGTGCAAGGATGTCGGCGATGCGGCTTTCCGGCTGCGAGAGCCAGCTCGCGTAGTCGTCGAGTAGGAAGTAGGCCGTAAATGCCTGGCTCTCGGACGCGGCGGCCTCGAACTCTTCGGCGAGTAAGTGGCGGCTCAGTACCAAGCCAATCATTTCACCTGCGGAGACGCCGCGTTTAGCCGCGCGCAATACGATGTCTCCAGAGATGGACATTGCTTCGCGCGTCGCCTTATCGGCGACCGCCTTTATCTCGGACTCGTCTAGTTGCAAGCTAAGTTCGTCGAGCCGTCGGCGTACCAACACGCTAAGTAATCGTAATTCTGATGTGGAGCTTACAATCATATTGCGGCCGTTGGTGGAGCCACGGCGGAAGCGAACGACGGTGATGCCGTTGTGTTGTAACTGGCGCTTGTCAAGCAGCTCATCGTAGGTGGCGACCCATTCGGCTAGGCCGTGGGCGTCCTTAATCATCTCCGCCAACGCAGGACTTTGGAGTGATATGCGTCGGGCCGGCAGGTAGCGCTCGTTTGGCAAGGCGTCGGTTTGTCGACAGACAGCCGCCACCGCCGACACATAGGCCCAGCCGGACGCGGTCTGCATGGGGCAGGCCAAGAACGTGGTGGATTTCAGCTCGTTCTCACCTGAAACGCTGCGATAAGACCAGCGGGAAGGGGCATGTTCCAGATTGGGCCGATCATTCGTCCACGGAACTGGCAGCCACTCGGACTGCGCTGCCCGCGCGACCACGTCATGTAAAAAGGCCACGTCGAAGGCCTTGAAGCCCTGGGTGCTCTTGCTCGGCGTGGCGGAGATCGGTGTCACCGAAATACGTAGCTTTGATATGAAATTGTCGCTGGTCTCGCTGACCACAGGCAGATCCGGATCGTCCCCAGCCTTATTGACTAGCTCGCCATAGATGCTGCGAAGCTTGGTCTGGTCTGAGTGGCGGACCGATACGCTGCATTGCAGCTTAGCGTCCTGTTGGATCGATGATAGTTCGCGAATTGTCGCCAGTGGCAGCTCGGCCGCATCAGCGTTGTAAAGCACGACGCTGAGGTTCGACGTCTCGTGGGGCTGTAAACTGACGTAGCGCTCCAGAAGCTCGCTCACCTGTTTGGCAGCTGCGGCCGGATCCACATCGGTCATGGCGTCATCGGCGCCGCGCGTAGGCGATTCCAAAAGGCTGTACCCGTTGACCGTGCTGCTTTCCGAAACCAGGATTGGTGCGCCGGCCCTGTTTAGAACTGCGATCTCCGGATAGAAAGGGTGAGCAAACTCATCAGAGAGTTCTCGCATGAAAATCTCTCGATCTCCGTAAAGGATGCTGCCGCTAGAAAGCAAGTGAGTGGCGAAGCTGGCAACCCGACGGGACTTCACCGCCAAGGCCTTCATTCGTTCCGGATGCCAGGGCGGGATGATTAGTGCCGGTTTGTCGCCCGCAATGCGAACCGTTCCCACTGAAAGGATTTCAGCGACCAACCGCGAACGACACACATCACCGCGTGCCTGGGACATGAGGGTCGTCATCAGAGCCCCGAATGATTCTGCCTGGCGTATGACTGCATCGCCATGTAGGCCTGTTGAGACAAAATCCTCCATCGCCTTGATGTATTCCTCCTCGAATTTGTCCCACGAGTCCTTGATCTCTTCACGTTGTGAGGGAGTCAGCCGCTTTTCTTCAGTGAGCTCTTTGATTCGATTCTTAATTTCGTGCCGAAAGACGCGCAGCTTATTTGCCGCTGGCACCAGTGAGCCCGCGTCAGTCGAATAAGTCGCCTCCAAGGTTCCTGTGTCTAGCAGCGAGACGTTTTGCACTCCGCCCTTCTTGCTCACAAGTCGGCGCGGGACTTCTGTGGAGGCCACCGCACCTTTGGCCAAAAGACGGCGCATGTCCGCAACCATCGACAAGCCTATTGAGGTTGGCTTGTAGCTCCACAGGAGCTGGGTTTTTGCTAGTACGGTCTCCTTGTCATTGGATATCTGGATTAACGTCACATCAAATTTGATTTGCAAGGCCACCCGCGAGAGCGAAGAGTTTGGCCGGATCTTGCTTTTTTTGTCGTTACGAAGCTCCTTCTCTTTAGCAAAGAATGCTTCATAGTCGAAGAGCGGGTCTGGTAGGTTCGCGTTGCCTAATCCCCCGACTTTCCAATCGGCCTTTGAGCCCATGAGTTCTTTCAACCCGCGATACATAGCCGAGAAGTAGCTACCAGCGTCGTAATTGAAGCGCTCGCGCCACTGCTTGCGCCCCTTGGTTACCGTGAAGCGCAGTATGCGCTCGCCCTCTGCGTCGCGTAGGCCTGCATGAAGACTATTCACTACTCGGGCGAAGCCATCAAAGAAATCATTGCACTCGATGGGCTTACCAAAGAGTGCTTTCTCCCAGCGCGCGCAGAGCTTGGGATCTTGTTCAAGGAAACGGCGGTGTTTGACGAAGAAATCTTCATCGTCCTCTGTGAAGTCTGAGCGGCGCTCGCGAGACTTCAAATCCTCCAAGAGCTTGTGACCTTCGACATCGAGCGAATTTTCTTGATCGCATTCGTTATTAAAGAAGCGGATGGTCGCGTCGGCCAAGCCGAGCTGCTTATCCTTGGGTTTGTCGAAGGCCAAATAGACGCCATCGGCTTCCCATTCAAATTGTGCAAGCGCGGACGCCGCCTCTTGGTCTCCTGCTGGGGCAATGGCAAAGGCGTTGAGAGCGAGGCGTGCACCATCCAGGATCTCAGTTGCGTTGGCTTCGATGCGCTCATTGAGCTCGTTGATGTCGAGTGGCTGGCCGTTCTGTCGCAGCTTTTTTAGCAGCGGCGCACGTTGAGTAAAGAGCTTTGCGAAAGCCTTTTGCCAGGGCTTGCGCAAGGAGCCAAAGCTCTTTGCGTTAGAGAAGAACGTGCTGTCGCGCGGCAGCCCAGCGCGAGGCAGAGCGAATCCCACAGCATCGCGAATGGCGAGTCCTCGGGTGGACATGGCTCCAACGATCTCGGAGCAGAATTCGCCGATCTGGACGAGCGAAAGCTCAGAAGAGGCGAGCAAGCCCCCCATAGCTGCATAGAAAACGTTGCGGTCGTCCGCCACTGGCGTCAGACCCCCAGTATGCAAGGTGGCCTCAACCCACGGTTCAGGGTCAGCGCGCATTTCCCTAGCGCCAATTGCCATGACGTGGCCGAGCGTGTCAGCCAGATTGTGTTCGTTGCCGTTTGCGGTCAGGATCGCCGCTTTAGAGGTCGTCGCGTTATTGCGAACGTAGCCCGCATTGTGCGAAATTAAAATATGAGGCGGAAGACCTTGGCTTTCGACTAAGGCTTCAGGGATCATGAGATCCACGCGGGCGAGCAAGTCTGGATTGGCAAGGACCGCCCGCGCAACGGCCGCAATTTGGTTTGACGACAGCTTGTCGAGCCTGAATAAAGCGACGGAATCAACTGGGTGGCCAGGATTGAAAATGCGTTTGGCAAGGATATCCGCACCGACACGCCCGATGATGTGTTCAGTCAGCATGAGGCCTCTTCTTTGAACGCGAACGGGTTCTCAACAAACGAGCAGGAATCGGAAAGCCTACGTACCAAACCTAATCCAACCAGCCGAGCTTCGAGGTTGTCCCGGTTTTCACTGAGCTCCTCTTGATCAACCAACTTCGCGTTGATCAGGCGAGTTCCTTCCGCGTCGCCTAGTACCAGACCGTAGCGCCGCTTTGCCTCGGCTAGGAACTCATCGAACTGCATACGGTCGTCGACGATGGTCACCACGATCGATTTCAAGAGCCGGTCGTTTGGGGCGTAGCGGGTACGTCGCGATAGGCGCCGGGAGCTCAGTCCAATCGCCCGCGACCACGACGCGTGTATCTTTCCAACATGTTGTTCGTGGCGCGAGAGAGCGAGTTCGACGAGCTGGTCGATCAGGTTGTCTGGACTTTCTCCAGTGTAGTCCTCGTCGTCGTCGCTATCGAGGGAAGGCCATTGGAAACGCTCCTGCATAAGCTTCAAGCGTTCGGCCTCGGGGAAATCGCTCGAACCTGCTTTGATCCAGCCGGCGTCGTGCCGGATTGATTCAACATGAGCGCGAACCGCCTTGGCAGGTAAGCCTTGGTTGAATTGATAGCTGTCGCCAGAGAGCGTCCGTACCTTCGTACGTTCTTTGGAAAGAATCTCGCAGACCATCTCAACCGGGTCGTCATCGCCAGCCATTCGTTTGGCCTGCTCGAGAAAATATAGGAGCATGTTTAGACCTGAGATGGTGATTAGATGCTCTAACGCGTCATAGATCGGTATATCCTTCGAAAGAATTGACAGCCAATCTTCGCAGATTTGATCGAAGCGTATGTTGGTGGTGTGGGGCAAATAGCCGGATTGTCGTGGATCGTCCGCGCGCTGCGGCGCCCCTTGGAGGGCGCGCGCGAGTCTGTTCATCGGCGCTTCGCGATTAAACAGTCGTTGAACTAGGATGTCCCCAAGTTCTGGGCCTCGCTTTGATCGAGTGAGCATCATGTAGAGCATCTCGCCGGTGCGCGCAAAGAAGCGCCGGTCGTTACTCATTTTCCCTTTTGAATCGATCCCCAAGTCCTCGTAGAGTGCATCGGGACCAAAAGGGAATACGAATTTCGAGCTCCAACGCTTGTTGCTGTGTGACTCGAATGAGGAGGAACGCAACAGCTCGACGGCTCTAGCAAAGTCGTCGAAGCTCGCGAACGAATGGCGCAGGTAGGCCATGTCGGCCACACCGTCGCCGTTGCCCGTTGCGCCCTGATTGAACCTCTCGAACCACAGCCGCCATTTTTCTTCGTCGGACTTCGCGCTCTGAGAGATGGATTCTATGTATGGGTTATTGAAGAGCAGGCCGCGCAGGCGGATCTGCCGTTGTGGCTGAAACTTGAAGGCTCCGCCCAAGCCATCTTGCGGTCGCAGGGGTTTATCCAAGTTAGAGCCCAGCGCGCCCAGGAATTCTAAAACCGTCAAATGCGGAAGTTGTTCATCGTAGAGGCGATGTCCCCAGATATTTTCGTCGACACAAAAATCGACGCTCTTGATCTCAGGGCGCTTGAGGATCTCACTCATGCTGATGGCTTTACAATGACGGGTCGGGAGAAGCCGCGGCCTCCCGGCTCGATATCGATGAAATTCAAGGTCAGCGTGGCGGACTCTTCGTCATCGCCAGCAAAGCTTGCCTTGCGGACGATCTCTGCTTTGCGCAGTAGCTTGGTTTTGAAAGCTAGTAGGTCTTCAAGACACTCGTTAGAGAAGCTCGCCGGCAGCGCGCCATCAGCCACTCGCGAGAGAAACTCATACCGAATGGGCGTGAGGTCGAAGGTGACCGAGTTGTCGAGACCAGGAGAGAGTGATATGTCGAGCGTCGGACGCCTAGTCTCCTCATCGAGCTTTATGGCCATCCCGACCCCGCCTTGCCTACGCGCCGGCGTCTCATGGTCGCAGAGCACGCTTACACGGCTTTGCGTGAAGCCGCCAGAGCTAGCGACGAAGATACGGTCGATATTCTCCAGCAGCAGACCGGTCATGACTCGGTTAAGTCCCTTTGCAATGCGCCCGCGAGCGGCTTCGCTCACAGGCTTCTTGGTTTCGAGCGATTCGATGATTTCCAGGTAGTCTCCTGCGAAACGGAAAGCTGTCATTGACCAGTGAGGATATCCAGGTTCGGGCTCGGGTAGGGTGAAGTAGAGCCGACGGCGCTGGGCTTCGAGCATCTCCAAAAATTCCAACGAGCCGTCCTCCAATCGAGCTCCTTCGTGACCTTCCAAGTAAGCTTCTTGGGCTGCGCGAAACTTAGTCGTGGCGCCGTATACGGGGTCGACGGCCACCAAGCGGTTAAAGTCGTCTTGGAGCCTCGAATCGTCTTTTCCGTAGACCAGGAGGCCGTCCGCCGCGTTGGTTGTCTCTTCTCCTACGCCGAAACTGATCATCGCCCTAAAAACAGGACGATCCGAGGCTCGCCGCTTGGGCAGATTTGCCCCGAAGGCGTTGGCGTAGACGCTAGCTTTGTCGATGTGACCGCTCATTTGGATCTTTGGTACGTCCGCGCAGGTCATCAAATTCTCTTTGGCTAACTTGGCGTCGGCGTAGCCGAGGACCATGTTCGAGCACAGTGCTAACAAATCTCGCACCGGGAGATGAAGTCCATTAAGTCGGGCGATCTCAACCAAATCGCCTAGTCGACGCCCGAGTTTCCCGCCGTCAGACTCGCCTAGCAAGCGGCGACGGTTCTCATCGATCGGGCAGACCTTTCCGCCGACTTTTAAAGAACAGCGTGCGCAATTGGCCCATTCAGGATGTCCGGCCACCGCTTTGGTCACTTCATCGAGTGTGTCGCGGCTAGTCGTGCGACTGATGTCGAAGACTGCCAACCTACCCAGCGCAGGGCCAGCTTGTAGGAAGCGCTCTTGTAAGGGTTTGCGAAGTGGATGGTCGCGGCCTTGGCGCTTGCCCAAGTCGCGCAGGCGGTCGAGAAGCTGACCGTGGTTGGCCGCTAGGATGACGATTTCTAAGTCGTCTCCGCCCAACACCGATTTTTCGAGCCGCTGTAGCGGAAGATCGCTTTCTTCGCCGTTGAACTCGGAGAGGTCCTTAATGAAGACTGCTAAGCGGCCATCAGCCAAGCGGTGCTCCTTTATATTGCCCTTGTTCGCCCAGGTCTTGGGATCTCCCCCGATGCGAGTCCAAAGGGCCCGGCAGTGATAAGTCTTTCCATCGCCTGCCGTGCCGACGATCAAGAGCGATCCCGGCGCCTTGGATTCGACATACGCAACCATCTTATCGAGCAGGGGCGTCGAAAGGCTGATCGGCTGAACCATCGCCCTGTCCAAGGCTCCTGACACATATTCGTCAAACATCGTCAGGTTATTCGGTGTTGGTCCGTAGCTACGCAGGAATCTAACCCACGCGCTAGTCGGCGCAGTCTCAACGTCGCTTTCGAAAAGCTGCTGAGGATTTTCTGTCATCTTGTTCAAATTAAAGTAGATTCTCTTGGCTTATTTTCCGATTTATTGGCTTTTTGTGTCGCTCGCTCTGAGCGCGATTGCCACGCCTTTTTATTACATGCAAGGTTGTATATCGATTGGCTCAAAATGCTGAGGTGATATATTTAATTTGTGGTCCAGGAGTACTTTCGATCGGCCAGCGTCTAACGACGTTGCCCAATACGGATGTGCCAATAATGCAGAGCAAACCTCCGGTCGGTGCCAGAGTTCGCTTGATTCACCTTCAACTGTGTCATTCATCATGTGAAGCATGTGCCCGGCGCATTCAAAGTTTTAACTTTCGAATGACTTCATTTGAGATATGATCTATAAAATTAGAGAAAAATTCTATAACTAAAAAGAAGTATTTGGGATTACATTTTTCAAGCAAGCTTGTCGCGGCATGATTTAATTTCACAATGTGGAAAATATGCCGTGGTTGGCAGAGCACGTCATCGAACGGCGAATCGCATTCGCGCAGCAAACCACGTAGCTAGTAGGAGTCGTCGAGAAGTTGCTCCGAAAATCAGGAATTTGCGACAGCCCAATCGAACGTTTCGATGACAGCAAAGTCGGCGCCAGCCAAGGCGGCTATTTTTTGTTGACGATCTACACTGCCAATCAATCCAATCTGCTGAGGCTCGCAAAGCAGATCGCCATCGGTTTTGGCGGCCCCGCGCCAGAACTTGCCGACCTGCCCGACAATCTCACGACTTTTCTCGACGTACAGTGCTTGATCAATTGGCTCGTCCGCGATTCCGAAGTACCTTTCGA
>JACCDS011321389.1_pt1 | contig 18096 bp, 14 predicted proteins | sample 7446441 | NCBI WGS metagenome assembly JACCDS01 (sample SAMN15323445, study PRJNA562643) | freshwater metagenome | isolation source: river surface water | place: USA:Blue River Watershed | collected 2017-08-17
GTGAAGGCGGGGCTCAACAATCAGCTCGCCAACAACGCCGCCGTGACGCAGGGCACGCGCAACACGAGCATCAGCGGCATTGCCGTGCAGCAATACACGCTGACGATCGGTTCATCTGCCAGTGCCAGCGTGGAGCTGGACCTGAGCGACTTTGGCAACTTCTCGATGGCGACCCGCATCCGCAGCGTGCTGCTTTCCACCACCACGACCTTCCAGATGCGGGACATCCAGCTGCGCTGAACGTGCTTACTGCTCGCGGGTCCCTGTCACCAGGATCACCACACGGCGATCGGGTTGCAGACAGGCGATCTGGGCAGCCGCGGAGCCGGTGTTGCGGCAGTCCTCGGGACGCGTCACCGGCTCGTCGCTGTTCACGCCACGGCTGGTGATGCGTGCCGCCGGAATGCCGGCAGACACCAGGTAGTTCTTCACGGCATCGGCGCGGCGCTGGGACAGGTCGAGGTTGTACTCGCGCGAGCCGATGCGGTCGGTGTGACCGGTCACCAGCACCAGTTCATAGTCCAGCGTGCGCATGTCGGCCACCAGTTTGTCCAGCGCCTCGCGGCCTTCCTGCTTGATCTCCGTTCGATCGAAGTCGAACAGCGTGGCGGCGTTCAGCGTCAGCTCGATGGGCAGACGCGGAGCCGGTGCGGGAGCGGGAGTCGGGGCCGGGGCAGGTGCAGCGGCCACGGGGGCCGGCGCGGGAGCAGCGGCGCGCGGTGCGCCGAAGCGATAGACGAGGCCGATGCTGAAGGTCTCCACCTCGTTCTGCAGCATGCGGGTGTCCTCGAGCCCGTAACGCTCGACCTCTGCCTGCAGCGACAGCACTTCGTTCACGGCATAGCGCACGCCCACGCCGTAATGTTCGTTCCAGCCACGCTGCGAATCATTCACGAGGCCGGTGCGCAGGGCAGTGCCGCTGAAGCGCTCGTTGACCTTGGCATTGTTCATGCCCAGGCGGGCGAAGGCCGACCACTGCTCGGTGAGCGGCAGGGTGCCGACCACGTCCAGGGCATAGCCACTGATGCGTCCGGCCTTGCCGTTCAGCGAGGCGGCCGGCAGCACGGTGCTGTCGAAGTCGAAGCTGCCGAGGTTGATGTAGCTGCCCTCCAGGGCGATGTGCGGGTTGAAGCTGTAGCCACCGAGCACCTTGAAGTGGTTGTCCCGCTCGCTGGTGGACAGCTGATCGTAGCGATAGCCGCCCGTCGTGAGCCCGAGGCCGATGCTGGGCGTGTTGATGTCGGCAGTGACGCGGCCGGCGCCCAGGCCGACGTAGAAACCGGAGTCCTGTGCGGCGGCGCTCAGTGGCAGGGCGGCCGCCATGGCCAGCACCAGCGGGCTGATCGCGGTGAATTTCAATCGAAGGGGGTGGGTCATGATCGCTCTCCTTGTGAGTGTTGTTGCAATGCAAGCCTATGCCATTTCGGCGCAGCTTTGTTGCGGCAGATCAAAAAGTAACCAATTGTCCCGGTGCACAGCCCGGAATTCCTAGACTTGCAGTGCCAACCGCGTGGCCTGATCGATGGCGCGCCGGGCATCCAGCTCCACCGCCAGGTCGGCGCCACCCACCAGATGGAAGGGCTTGTTCAAGCCTTCCACCAGCTCGCGCCGGGGTTCCTGACCGGCGCACACCACGATGTGATCCACCGCCAGCGTGCGCGGCTCCCCGTTGATGCGCAGATGCAGCCCGGCGTCGTCGATGCGCTCGTACTCGCAGCCACTGAGCATCTCGACCCGCTTCTTCAGCAGTCCCAGGCGATGAATCCAGCCCGTGGTCTTGCCGAGTCCGGCCCCGACCTTGGTCTGCTTGCGCTGCAGCAGGTGAATCCGGCGGGGGGAAGGCTCGACGACAGGGGTGACGCCCTCGATGCCGCCGCGTGCGGCGAGACTCATGTCCACGCCCCATTCGCGCATGAAGGTGGGGATGTTCTGGCTCGGGCGTTCCACGCCCTGGCTGAGCAGTTCCGCGACATCGAAACCGATGCCGCCGGCACCGATGATCGCCACGCGCTGACCCACCTGCACGCGCCCTGCCACCACGTCGACATAGCGCAGCACGCTGGGGTGCCCGATGCCGGGAATGTCCGGCGTGCGCGGCGTGATGCCGGTGGCCAGGATGACGGCGTCTGCCGGGCTGGCATTGAGTTCCGCCGCACTCACGGCATGGTTCAGGTGGACGGTGACCTTCAGCTCGGTCAGGCGGGTGCGGAAGTAGCGCAGCGTCTCGTCGAATTCTTCCTTGCCGGGAATGCGCCTTGCCAGGTTGAACTGTCCGCCGATCTCGCCGGCCGCGTCAAGGAGGGTCACCTGATGCCCCCGCTCGGCGGCGGTGACGGCGAAGGCGAGCCCGGCCGGACCGGCACCCACCACCCAGAAGTGGCGCGGCTGCTCGGTGCGCGTGAGCGTCAGTTCCTGCTCGTGGCAGGCGCGCGGGTTCACCAGGCAGCTGGTCAACTTGCCGTTGAAGATGTGGTCCAGGCAGGCCTGGTTGCAGCCGATGCAGGTGTTGATGCTGGCGCTGCGCCCGGCGGCGGCCTTGGCCACGAACTGCGGATCGGCCAGGAAGGGACGTGCCATGGACACCATGTCCGCATCGCCGCGGGCCAGCACGGCTTCCGCCACCTCGGGCGTGTTGATGCGGTTCGAGGTGATCACCGGCACGCTCAGGTGGGCGCGGAACTTCGCCGTCACCCAGCTGAAGGCGGCACGGGGCACCTTGGTGGCGATGGTGGGGATCTGCGCCTCGTGCCAGCCGATGCCGGTGTTGATCAGCGTGACGCCAGCCTCGGCCAGTGCCTGCCCCAGCTGGACGGTTTCCTCGAAGCTGCTGCCGCCCTCCACCAGATCGAGCATCGACAGGCGGAAGATCAGGATGAACTTCGGCCCGACACAAGCACGGATGCGACGCACGATCTCCAGCGCCAGACGCGCGCGATTCTCGAAGCTGCCGCCCCAGCGATCCGTGCGGCGGTTGGTGCGCGTGGCCAGGAACTCGTTGATGAAGTATCCCTCGGACCCCATGATCTCGACGCCGTCATAGCCAGCCTGCTGACAGAACAGCGCGAACTGCGCGAAGTCCTCGATCTGCTGCAGAATCTGCGCGTCGGTGGCCTCGGCCGGCACGAAGCGGCTGATGGGGGCCTGCAGGGCCGAGGGGGCGATCAGGGCGGGGCTGTGGGCATAGCGGCCCGTGTGCAGGATCTGCAGGCAGATCCTGCCGCCTGCGCGGTGCACGGCGTCGGTGATGAAACGATGATGCTCCAGCGCGCCGGGCTGTGCAGGCACCGGCAATTCGCCGGGTGGCAGGCAGTGGGCATTGGGCATGAAGCCGCCGGTGACGATCAGACCGACCCCGCCCGCCGCACGTTCGGCATAGAAGGCCGCGAGGCGTTCGTGACTGTCAGGCACGTCTTCCAGACCCGTGTGCATCGAGCCCATCAGCACGCGGTTGCGCAGCTGCGTGAAGCCCAGGTCCAGCGGCTGCAGCAGGTGCGGGAAGGGCGCTGCGTCGCTCATTCGCCCACGCGGACGGTGAGGATGTCGCAGTGGGCGCCGTGCAGCACCTTGTTGGCCGTGGAGCCCAGCAGCAATTTCCAGCCGGAGCGGCCATGGCTGCCGATGACGATCAGATCTGACACGCATTCCTGGGCCAGCGCCCGGATCTCGGTGGCGGCCGAGCCCACCACGGTGTGCTGGCGCTCCGCCGGGATGTCGTACTGCCTGCCGATCTCTTCCATGCGTTCGGTGGCGATGGCCAGCGCCTCTTCCTGCATGCGGCTGATGTTCATGGCATAGGCGTCGATGGGGTAGGCCGCGGCGACGGGCTCCACCACGTGCACCAGGCTGAGCTTGCTGCTGTCACCTCCCACCAGTTCCCGCGCGCGGGTGATGACCTTGGTGGATTCGTTGGACAGGTCGATGGCGACCAGAACTTTCTTATATGTGCTCATGGCGGAACTCCTTGTGTGCGGCGGCTGACCGGTGTCAGCGCGACCCTCGGCCGGAGTGTAATCGACCTGCGCAACGCATTAGAAGCGCAAAGCCCGTTGGGCTTGACCTGCCTCAAAGATAGGGCGAGAACAACCAGGCGAAGGCGTCGCGCAGACGCTCCGGCAGGGAGCGCCGCGTGATCTCTGCCATGGTGACGGCGCGTGACAGGGCGCGCCTCCCTTCGAAGTACTCGGCCAGCTCGGCATTGACCTTGGGGCTGAACAGCTCCACCGCCAGTTCGTAATTCAGGCGCAGGCTGCGCGGGTCCATGTTGGCCGAGCCGATGAGGGCATATTGATGGTCGATCAGCAGCAACTTGCTGTGCACGAAGGGCGGGGGCTGATAGTGCACGGCGATCTGGTTCTCCAGCACCTGGCGCAGCAGGTTGCGCGAGGCCCAGTGCGCCGGCTTGATGTTGTTGGTGCCCGGCAGCAGGATCTGCACGTCGACGCCACGCAGTCGCGCGCCGATGAGGGCGCCGATCAGGTCGAGCGTCGGCAGGAAATACGGGGTCATGATCCACACCCGCTGCTGCGCCGCGCTGATCACGCCGATCATCAGATCATTGAGCCGGTCCAGCGCCTTGTTGGGCCCGTCCAGCACCAGACGGCTCCAGACGGGTGCGTCCGGACGCGCCGGGTTGGTGTGGGTGAAGGGGCGCAGGTCGCGAGTCTCCAGGCAATAGTGCCAGTCTCGTCGGAAGGCCCATTCCAGTTCGTCGACGATGCGGCCACGCAATCGAAAGTGAATGTCCAGCACGCGATGCGGGTTGTCCGCACGCTGGGCGAGGTGTCTGTCGCCGATGTTCGCACCGCCGGTGAAGGCATGGTCGTTGTCGACGATGAGCAGTTTGCGGTGACTGCGCAGGTTCACATTGAGGGCAGGGGGAAGCAGCGTGAGCGGATTGAAATAAGTGAACTCCAGGCCGTGGCGACGCAGCTGCGGGCCGATCCGGCCCACGCTCAGGCGTTCGCCCATGCCGTCCACGATGATCTTCACTTCCACGCCACGATCGCGCGCGGCGCACAGGGCCGCGACGAACTGCTGGCCTGTCGTGTCGGTGTCGAAGAGATAGGTGCACAGCAGCACCTTGTGCCGGGCACTGGCGATGGCCTCCAGCATGCTGGGATACAGCGCCTCGCCGTTCTCCAGCAGCAGCACTTCGTCGCAGCAGGTCAGCCCCTTGCCCACGACGTTCTCGCCCACCAGCGACAGCGGGCGGAAGGCGGTGCCCGCCGGGGTCAGTTCGGTGCCGGCGGTATCCTTGGGCAGCTTGGTCACGTAGTGGCGTCTGGCCGTGGCATTCACCCGGTTGATGCCGAAAATCAGATAAAGCAGCGGCCCCGCCAGCGGCAGGCTCATGCACACGCCGATCCAGCCGAAGGCGGCGCGCGAGTCGCGCTTGTTGAGCAGGGCGTGGCCGGCGGCAAGCAGGGAGATCACCAGCAAGAGTGGCGGCGCCAGCCAGAGCAGTGCTGTGGTCAGTGTCATGGAGTCAGCTCCTGCTCCTGGCGGCGCGTCGCCACCGTGTCAGGTGTCTCCAGCAGCAGGTCGGTAAGAAGCGCGCGGTGATCCGAGAAATCCCGCCAGTGCTGTCCGGCGATGCAACGACAGTGACCGATGCGCAGTCCGCGCACATAGATGCGATCCATGGCCAGCAGCGGCAGGAAGGCGGGATAGGTGCGGGCCGGGTGTCCCATGATGGCCTCGTGCACTTCCTCGACACCAAGCGCCTCGATCAGTCGGCGATGGCCGTGCAGGCGCCAGTCGTTGAAATCGCCGGCGAGAATCAGCGGCTCGTCTGGCCCTACCGTGCGGGTGATGTGTTCGATCAGATGGGCGATCTGCAATTGCCGCTCGCGCTCGAACAGGCCCAGATGCACGCAGATCAGATGCAGTCCGCCCTCGATCGTGCCGTGCAGGAAGCCGCGCTGGGAGAAGCTCAGGATCGAGGCGTTGATGTTGTCCCAGCGCACGAAGGGCAGGGCGCTGAGGATGGCATTGCCGTGATGCCCGTGCTGGTAGATCGCATTCTTGCCGTAGGCATGGTGCGTCCACACGGTGTCGGCCAGATATTCGAGCTGGGTCTGGGAGGGCCAGGCGCGCACTCGCTTCTGATGGCGCTCGTTGGCGCCGATCACTTCCTGCAGGAACACCACGCTGGCGCCGCTTTCCCGCAGGCATTCGCGGATCTTGCTCAGCACCAGGCGCTTGGGGCCGAGGGCGAAGCCCTTGTGGATATTCAGGCTGAGAACGCGCAATTCGATCGAAGGCATCTTGCGCAGGGCTCAGCCCGCCTCCGGCGTCGTCTGGCGGATCATAGAAAACTCCTGAATTTTCACTCTGTTGCGCAAGCTTACGGGCAGCGCAGGGCGAATTCCACCCCTTTCAGGCGCCGTGCTAACATGACCGCCCCTGTCGCCGCCAGAGTGGAATCACCTCATGCCGGAACTCCTGGATGCCTATGTCTATGACGGCGCCCGCACCGCTTTCGGTCGCCACGGCGGGGCGCTCGCCGGCTTGCGGCCGGACGATCTGCTGGCGCATGTGCTTGCCACGCTGGTGGGCCGCAACGGCTTTCCGGGAGCGGCCTACGAAGACGTGATCATCGGCAACACCAACCAGGCCGGCGAGGACTGCCGCAATGTGGCGCGCTTCGCTGCCCTGCTCGCAGGGCTGCCCACCAGCGTGGGCGGGGTGACGGTCAATCGACTGTGTGGGTCGGGCCTGGCCGCGGTGCTGGATGCCGCGCGTGCCGTGCGCTGTCGCGAAGGCGGACTTTTCCTTGCGGGTGGCGTCGAGTCCATGAGCCGCGCCCCTCTGATCCTGTCGAAGGCCACCACGGCCTTCGATCGCGGCCAGCATCTGGTCGACAGCACGCTCGGAGCCCGCTTCACCAATCCTCGATTCGCCTCTGCCTTCGGCACCGACACCATGCCGCAGACTGCCGACAACATCGCCCGTGATCTGGGCATCTCCCGCGTGGACAGTGACGCATTCGCGGCCTTGTCGCAGGCTCGCTATGAGGCGGCACGTCTTGCAGGCTTCATGGCCGGCGAGATCATCACCACCGAGGTGCCCCAGCCGCGCCGCCTCCCGCCGCTGCAGGTGAGTCAGGATGAACACCCGCGCCCGGACACGAGCCTGCAGGCACTGGAGCGCCTCACTCCCCTGTTCGAGGGCGGTGTGGTCACGGCCGGCAACGCCTCGGGCATCAATGACGGGGCGGCCGCGCTCATCATCGGCAATCGCGCCATCGGCGAGGCCCATGGGGTGCGTCCGCGCGCCCGTCTGGTGGCCGGCGCCATCGTGGGGCTGGAGCCGCGGGTGATGGGGCTGGGGCCGGTCTTTGCCGCGCGCAAGGTGCTGGCTCGCGCCAATCTGCAGCTGAGCGACATGGACGTGATCGAGATCAACGAGGCCTTCGCCACTCAGGTGCTGGGCTGTCTGCGCCAGCTCGGGCTGGATTTCGCAGACCCGCGCGTGAATCCGAACGGCGGGGCCATCGCGATTGGCCATCCCCTGGGGGCCTCGGGGGCGCGACTCGTGCTGACGGCCCTGCGACAACTGGAACGCACCGGGGGCCACTTCGCCCTCGTGAGTCTGTGCATCGGTGCCGGCCAGGGCGTGGCCGCCATTCTTGAACGACTCGACTGAAACCGGCACAACACTTCACACACGCAAGAGGGGGCGCCATGTCCAGCGTGGTCCGTTACGAACTCATAGACAACATCGGCATCATCACCATCGACAATCCGCCGGTGAATGCCCTCTCCCAAGCCTTGCGACAGGGCTTGCTGGACGTCGTCACCGCGGCGCAGAAGGATGCCAGCGAAGCGCTGGTTCTGCTGTGTGGCGGACGCACCTTCATGGCCGGAGCTGACATCACCGAGTTCGGCAAGCCGCCACAGTCTCCCTCCCTGCCGGAGGTGCTGGCCGTGCTGGAGAACTCGCGCAAGCTGATCGTGGCGGCCATGCATGGCACGGCATTGGGAGGCGGTTTCGAGACGGCACTGGCCTGTCACTACCGTTGTGCGGTGCCCTCTGCCCGTGTAGGGCTGCCCGAGGTCAAGCTCGGTCTGCTGCCCGGTGCCGGTGGCACGCAGCGGGTGACGCGCCTGGCCGGGGTCAAGGCGGCGCTCGAGATCATCCTCAACGGCAATCCGCTCAGCGCCGCCGAGGCTGCCGAACTGAATCTTCTGGACGAGGTGCTGCCCGACGAGAACCTGCGCGAAGGCGCCATCGCCTACGCCCATGATCTGGTGGAATCCGGGGCCCTGCTCAAGCGCGTGCGCGACATCAGCATCGACCCTGGCTCGCTGGAGCCTGGCTTCTTCGACAACTACCGTCGTCGCCTCGCCGAGCGTGCCCGGGGACAGATCGCGTCGGACCGCATCGTCACGGCGGTGGAAGCAGCTGTCACCCTGCCGATGGAACACGGGCTCATCCGCGAGCGTGACCTCTTCCTGGAGTTGCTCCTCTCGTCGCAGTCCCGGGCCATGCGGCATATCTTCTTCGCGGAGCGCGAAGCGGCGAAGATCCGGGATCTGCCGACGGACACCTCGTTGCGGGATATCCGGCACGTGGCGGTGGTGGGCGGCGGCACCATGGGCGGAGGCATCGCCATGTGCTTCGCCAATGCGGGCATGCCGGTGGTGCTGCTGGAGATCAGCGGCGAGGCGCTGGAGCGCGGTCTGGCCATCATCCGCAAGAACTATGCAGGCTCGGTGCAGAAGGGAAAGATGAGCGAGGCCGAGATGCAGCAGCGCTTGCAGCTGATCACGGGCAGTGCCGACTACGCTGATCTGGCGCAGGTCGATCTGGTGATCGAGGCCGTGTTCGAGAATCCCGAGATCAAGAAGGAGGTGTTCCGCCGGCTCGACGCCGTGTGCAAGCCGGGCGCGATCCTGGCGAGCAACACCTCCTATCAGAACATCGACGAGATTGCTGCCGTGACCTCGCGCCCGCAGGACGTGCTGGGCATGCACTTCTTCAGCCCGGCCAATGTGATGAAGCTGCTGGAAGTCGTGCGCGGCGAAAAGACGTGTCACGAGGTGCTGGCCACCGCCATGCAGGTCGGGCGTCGCATCGGCAAGATCTGTGCACTCTCACGCGTGTGCTATGGCTTCATCGGCAACCGCATGCTCACGGGTTACGCCCGCCAGGCGCACATGCTGCTGCTCGATGGGGCCACTCCGGAGCAGGTGGATGCGGTGGCCGAGGACTTCGGCATGGCCATGGGGCCGCTGGCGGTGGGCGATCTGGCCGGCCTGGACATCGGCTACAAGGCGCTGCAGGCGCGCGAAGCCGCAGGCGAGGTCATCGATCCGGCCACCCATTGCGTCGCTTCGGCGCTGGTGGAGCTGGGCCGGCTCGGGCAGAAGAGTGGCGCGGGCTATTACCGCTACGATCCGCAGACGCGGGCCCGACAGAGTGATCCGCAGGTGGAAGCCTTGAGCCGCGAGCACGCCGCCAGGCTGGGCATCCCCCAGCGGGTGATCAGTCGTGACGAGATTCTGGCCCGATTGTTCTACCCGCTCATCAACGAAGGGGCGCGCATCCTGCAGGAGGGCATCGCGCAGCGTCCGGGCGATATCGACATCGTCTATGTCTATGGCTATGCCTTCCCGGCGGCGAAGGGCGGGCCGATGTTCCATGCCGATGAGATCGGCCTCGGCACGGTGTACGAGGGCATTCAGCGCTTCGGCCGGGAACTCGGCGCGACGTACTGGCAACCGGCGCCGCTGCTGGCGCAACTGGCCGCCAGCGGCAGCAGCTTCGCGCAGTGGGATGCTGCGCGGCAGGGCTGAGCGGCGCCTGCTGCAGGGGCTCATTCGAGGGCGTCGTACACCAGTTGCTTGCTCTTCAATTGCAGGTCGCGGGCATAGCGCAGATTGCGGTTCTGGATCATGCCCACAAAGACCAGGTCCTGCACCGGGTCGATCCAGAACCAGGTGCCCGCGATTCCCCACCACCAGTAGCTGCCGGCTGACATGCCGCCATTGCTCGCCGGGTCGGTGACGATGGCGACGTCCAGACCGAAGGCGTTGCCCGGGTAGCCCGGAATCTCCGTGATGCCCTCGGGCAGCTGGCTGGTGCGCATCAGCTCGACTGTCTCGGGCTGGAGGATGCGCACGCCGTCCAGCTCGCCGCCATTGGCCAGCATCTGGGCGAAACGCAGATAGTCGTGTGCGGTGCCGGTCAAGCCGCCGCCTCCCGAGAGGAACGGGCGCGGCTCGATGAACTCGCCGTTTTCCGGACTGCTCAGTCCGTCCGGTCCCGAGGTGTATTCGCGGGAGAAACGCTGCGCTCGGTCGCGGCCCACATGAAAGCGCGTGTCCACCATGCCCAGCGGCTCGAACAGACGCTGCTGCAGGAATTCATCGAAGCCCATGCCGGAGAGTTTCTCCACAAGATAGCCTTGCACGTCCACCGACACGCTGTAATGCCAGGCGCTGCCCGGTTGTTGCCGCAGCGGAATCTGCGCCAGCTTGTCGATCATGTCCTGCAACGTGCCATTGGGGTCCAGCACGTTCATCTCGCCATAGAGGGTGTCGACCCTGGAACGCGAGAACGCGCCATAGGTGAGCCCGCCGGTGTGGCTCAGCAGTTCACGCATTGTCATCTTGTGCTGCGGCAGTTCGGCCATGGGTATCCCGTTGGGCGCATCGTCGGCGGCCACCACCAGGCTGGCGAATTCTGGAATGTGGTTTTCGACCGGGTCATCCAGCGCAAATTTGCCTTCCTCGTAGAGCATCATCATGGCGACGCCGGTGATGGGCTTGGTCATCGAGAAGATGCGGAAGATCGTGTCCTCGGCCATGGGCACCTGGTTCTCCAGATCCTGCCAGCCGTAGGTGTCGCTGTGCACCAGCCGGCCATGACGCGCCACCAGGTTCACGATGCCGGCGAGCTGTCCGGCATCGACTTCGGCACGCAGCGCAGCCTGCAGGGCGGCAAGACCCTCCGGACGCATGCCCACATCGGCGGGGCTGGCAGGGGCAAGATTGCGTTCGCCGGTCTGGGCCAGTGCCGCGCCGGCGAGCGTGGTGGAGAGAACGAGCAGCAAGGCCAGCCAGGCGTTGCGCAGGTGAAGTTGAAAGCTGTGCATGAGTCCCCCTGGTGACGGACTGGCACCGTGCCAGCCGGGTGCGGGCATGGAAGCACAGGGCCTGCGGGAACTCAATCGCCCAGGCGCTGGATGGCCCTCGGAGGGAGGCAGCCGGCCGGGGCTGTGCAGGATTCAGTGTGCAGAGGTGAATCGGAGGAGAATGTCGGCGAAGAGTGATGGAACGCCCGTCCGGCCGCGGGCATTCGAGGGAGAACGCGGGCGCTCAGGCGTGCTGGAGACTGCAGTCGAAGGCGAGCGACCAGGTCAGCGTGGCGATGTGCCAGGTCTCCCGCAGCACGCGGCCGGGGCAGGATTGGCGAAACAAGTGGATGATTCTGTGCAGCATGATCCTCTCTCCTGTGAGTCTGGAGAGTCGGGCTGGCTGCCTTGCAAGTGTCCAGGACACCTGGCGCAGTGGCTGGCTGGACTCGTGGCCGGGGCGGGCCCCGGGGCTTACTTGGTCAATATCAGCTTGCGGTTGGCGGTGATGCGCAGGGTGTAGCGCTCGCCGTTGTGGATGATGCTCAGCTCGCCACGGCTGCCCAGCAGCTGGGCACTGGTGATTTCACCGCTGCGCAGTGCGTGATCGAGGGGAGTGTGTGGCGCGTTGTCAGTCATCATGCCCGCATGGTAATGGCGTTTTTCCTAAAACGCAAATGCGAAGCATTCCTATTTGCAAAAAAATTGAGAGGGCGATTATGCCCCTCCCAAAGCTCAGGGCGTGCCGGCCTGGCGCAGGCGCTCATCGTGTTCCTGCTGGCGGGCGCCGCGCAGGATGATCTCCATCGAGTAATTGCCCTCGTGGCAGGCGAACTCGTACATCTTCTCGTGGGGCTCCATGCGGTGCAGCAGCATCTCCACGGAGTAGGGCTGCTTGTAGATCTCGGGGTCAGTCACGGTGTAGCGGTAGAGAATCTCGCGCTCGTTCACGAGGGTGTAGCGCTCGTCCACTTGCAGCTCGCCCGAGGACACGATGCGGAAGTTGGATATCTCCGGTCGGAAATGCGTGGTGTGCACCACCAGGGTGTCGCCTTCCCAGTGGCCGATGGAATCCCCGAACCAGGTCTTCACGTGTTCAGGTTGATGCTCGCCGTTCAGGCGGATGATGCGCGCGTCGTGCACCATCTCGCCCAGGATCATCACGTAGTCCTTGTTCTGCACGATCTGCACATTGGAGTTGTAGGGCAGCAGCGCCATGGGCGGCATGGTGCCGATGGCCGACAGGCAGCGCTCGCCGGCAGGGCGGATCTCCGGCCCGTCGAACTCGCCGAAGCCCTGGGCCCGCCACTGGCCGTAGATGTCCCGAGTGCGGCCGTTGTCGTCGCGGAAGGGAAAGCGGCCGTCGGCAGGGTCCACCACCAGGGAGGTGCGGTACTCGCCGTTGATGCGGGTGAAGCCCACTTCCACGTCGGTGTTCTCGGCCTCGGCTTCCTGCCCCACGCGGGCTCCTGCCTCCGGTGCCGGGCGGTCCGGGTCCAGCACCGTTACAACGCCGTTCAGCTGATCGCGCAGGCGCTGCTCCAGTGCGCGCGCCTCTTCTTCGCTGTAGACCGGCTTGTCGACCAGATCCGCTGGACGCTCCATGGGCGTCTGCGTCTGGTTGCCCCAATAGCCTTGCAGATTCGGGTGACCGTATTCGGTGCGCGGCATGGTCCAGCCAGCCGGTGCGTCGAAGTTCTGGGCCAGGGCATTGCCGGTGAGCAGGCTGCTCAAGGGCAGGGAAAGAGCGGGGACGAGCACACGCAGGAGACTGTTCATGATGTTGTTGTTGCCAGTGTGAGGGGTGAGCGCTGGCTGATTGTAGTCCAGAGCCTGCAGCTGGAGCGATAGCCGCCGCGCTTGACAAGTGTCAGGCGCGCGCCGACACTCGCCGCCCATGAACACACAGACACACATCAACCGCTGCGCATCCTTTCGCTGGTGGCCCGCCTTTTCGGGTTGCCACAGACGGGACATGCAGTGAATTTCCCGAGGCCGCCCTGGAATCCGGCGGCCTCTTCGACAGTCCCCGCGCCTTGTGCGCTCCGCGTCAACCTCAGAGTCCACCTTCTCCAGTGTCCGGTCCCGGTCAATCGGCCCCACGGCGCCTTCGTGCGCCCACGCAGGAGAGAGGATCATGCCAGAGACCACCATCGGCGCACTGCAGCAGGCCGTGCACCACCACTACACCAGCGCCGGCGGCGTGCGCATTGCGTGCACGCAGTTCAGCATCCCCCCGGGCGAGGCCCTGAGCCGACTCCAGGCACGCCTGGACACTGAGCGCGGCGTGCTGCTGAGTTCGCGCTACGAGTATCCGGGGCGCTACACCCGCTGGGACATCGGCTTCGTGAACCCACCGCTGGTGATCAGCGCGCGGGGGCGACAGCTGCGGCTGGAGGCGCTGAATGCTCGCGGCCGGGTGCTGTTGCCTGAGCTGCAGCGCGCGCTGGCGGGACACCCCGATCTCGCGCAATTGCACCGCGAGGCCGACGCGCTGTGCGTGCAAGTGCGCGAGCCTGCGCAGGCGTACGCGGAAGAGCAGCGCAGCCGCCAGAGCAGTGCCTTCTCCGTCCTGCGGGCCGTGAGTGCCCACTTCGCCAGCCCGGAGGATGCATATCTGGGGCTCTACGGCGCCTTCGGCTACGACCTGTGCTTCCAGTTCGAAGCGGTGCGCGAGCATCTGCCCCGCCGCGCCGAGACGCGTGATCTGGTGCTTTACCTGCCCGACGAACTGCTGGTGCACGATCACGTGAACGGCACTGCGACCTTGCGCCGCTACGAGTTTCACTGTCGCCCGCTGGCGGCTGATGGCGCGTCGACCAGCGGCTCTGCAGCCGCCCTGTTGAGCACCGGCGGGCTGCGGCGCAGCGGAGCGAAGACACCCTTCGTGCCGGCTGCCGCCGCTGCTGACCCCTTGGCAGAGCCGGCTTGTGACCACGCCCCGGGGGAGTATGCCGAGGTGGTGCGCGAGGCCGTGCGCCATTTCCAGCGCGGCGATCTGTTCGAGGTGGTGCCCGGCCAGGTGTTCCATGAGCCCTGTCGCGACTCCCCGGCGCAGATCTTCGCCCGTCTGCAGCGCGACAATCCCGCGCCCTATGGCGCCCTGATGAACCTCGGCGAGGGCGAGTATCTGCTGGCCGCCTCGCCGGAGATGTATGTCCGCGTCACGGGTCGGCGCATCGAGACCTGCCCGATCTCCGGCACCATCGCCCGCGGGCGCGACGCGCTGGAAGATGCCGAGCAGATCCGCACCTTGCTCAACTCGGCCAAGGACGAGGCTGAGCTGTCGATGTGCACCGACGTGGACCGCAACGACAAGAGCCGCGTCTGCGTGCCCGGCAGCGTGCGCATCCTCGGGCGCCGGCAGGTGGAGCTGTACTCGCGCCTCATCCACACCGTCGATCATGTGGAGGGCACCCTGGCCGAGCCCTTCGATGCCCTGGACGGCTTCCTCAGCCATGCCTGGGCCGTGACGGTGACCGGCGCGCCCAAGCAGGCGGCGATCCAGTTCCTGGAGGCGCATGAGAAGTCGCCCAGGCACTGGTACGGCGGCGCCATCGGCCTGCTCGGCTTCAACGGTGACATGAACACCGGCCTGACTCTGCGCGCCGCCCGCATCGTGGACGGCGTCGCCCAGGTGCGGGTGGGCGCCACCTTGCTGCTGGATTCCGACCCCGAGGCCGAGGAGGCCGAGACCCGGCTCAAGGCCAGCGCCGTGCTGGCGGCCATCCGGGGCGAAGCCCTGCGGCGGCCTGCCTTGCCCATGCCGCAGCGCACGCCCACGCCGGACGAGCCGCCCCTGCGCGTGCTGATGGTCGATCATCACGACTCCTTCGTGCACACCCTGGGCAGCTATCTGCGCGAGCAAGGCGTGCAGCTGCAGACCCTGCGGCCGGCTCTGGCGCGCGTGGCCCTGCAGGAGCACACGTTCGACCTGGTGGTGCTGTCGCCCGGCCCCGGACGTCCAGCCGATGCGGGTCTGTCAGACACCCTCGCGCTGTGTCTCGCGCGGCAGCTGCCGGTGTTCGGGGTCTGTCTCGGCCTGCAGGGCATCGTGGAGCACTTCGGCGGCAGCCTAGGCGTGCTCGACACGCCCCTGCACGGCAAGGCGTCCACGGTACAGCACACCGGCTCGCCCCTGTTCGCGGGGGTGTCGCCGCGCTTTGCGGCCGGGCGCTATCACTCCCTGCACGCGCTGGCGGTGCCGGACTGTCTGCAGGTCACTGCCCGCACCGACGACGGTGTGGTCATGGCAGTGGAGCATCGCAGCCTGCCGGTGCAGGCCGTGCAGTTTCATCCGGAATCCCTGCTCAGTCTGCAGCAGGATGCCGGCCGGACCCTGCTGGCCAATGTTGTACACTGCGCGCGCGCTCGCAGAAGGGCGCTCAGTGAATGCAGGACAAGACCCCCGATCAGCCACACGACACACGGAACCCCAGCTCATGACCAGCTCCCAGCACAGCCCTGACACCAGCCAGCGATTCATCTTCGAGCACGCCGATGTGCGTGGCGAGATCGTGCGTCTGCGGCACAGCTATGCCACGGCCATCGCCGGCAAGCATTACCCGGATGCCGTGGCGCAGCTGCTGGGGCAGTTCCTGGCGGCCAGTGCGCTGCTCAGCACCACCATCAAGTTCGATGGCCGACTGGTGCTGCAGGTGCGCAGCGAGGGCGAGCTGGCGGTGATCATGGCCGAATGCACCAGCAATGGGGAGCTGCGCGGCATTGCCCGCTATGCCGAGACGCCGACCGCCACGGCCTTTGGTGAGCTGCTGCGCAATGGCACCCTCGTGATCACCATCGACACCCGCAAGGGCGAGCCCTACCAGGGCATCGTCGCGCTGGAAGGGGATTCGCTGGCGCAGTCCCTCGAAGCCTATTTCCAGCAGTCGGAGCAGCTGGGCACGGTGTTCTACTTCGCCGTCGATCGCGACACGGTGGCCGGCCTCATGCTGCAGCAATTGCCGGCGCAGTTGCAGCGCGATGCCGAGGCGCGCGCGAGCCACTGGGAACACTACGCAACCCTGGCCCGCACGCTGACGGCCGAGGAGCTGCTGCAGCTGCCCAATGCGGACATCCTGCACCGGCTCTATCACCAGGAAGAGCTGCGGGTGTTCCCGCCGCGCGAGCTGGTGTTCAAGTGCAGCTGCAGCCGGGAGCGCACGGCGCGGGCCCTGGCGGCGCTGGGTCGGGAAGAGATCGAGAGCATCGTGGCGGAGAAGGGCGGGGTGGAGATCAGCTGTGAGTTCTGTGGGACCGAATACAATTTCGGCCCGGGCGAAGTGTCTCTGCTGTTCGAGCAGGCGCTGGAGGGCGGCGCGACGCACTGATCTTCCAGAAGCCTTGCGCTCCGTAGTTCGGCCCTCGCGGCGGGGCAGTGGAGCTCGGGACACGCTGTGAATACGTCCCTGTACGCTCGGTGCACGCCATCCATGGCGTGCAACGGTCCTGAACCGCACGCCCCGCCCCGCCGACCTGCATGGGCAGGTGCGACTCGCTTCAGCGTGTGTGCGTCGCCCCGCCCTCCAGCGCCTGCGGAAAGGCTGCGACACCTTCGCGGCAGCGGGCGGGGAGCCAAGGGGGAGCGCCTTGGCCCACACCCCGCGACGGCCATGCCCCGCAGCAGCCTCCGGCGCCACGCTGCAGCACGCCTGCCGAGGCGCAGATCTGGATAAGAGCGGTGGGAGCGAGAGTTCCGGACCGTTGGCCGCCAGGGATGGCGGCCACCGAGCGTACAGGGACGTATTCACAGCGTGTCCGGAACACTCGCTCCCACCGCTCTGTGCCGCTTCAGAGACTCGTCAAGCGTGCTGCAGCGTGGCGCCAGAGGCCGCCGCGCGGGCATGGCCGTAGCTCATCCAGATCAGAAATTGGAGCCCGAACAACAACGACGCCCCCACCAGATGCAGCGGCTGCACGAACGCCGGCATGCCCAGATGGCCCAGCGTGGCCCCCGTCACCACCGACAGCACGATCACCCCGATCATCGCCGCCGTCATTCGCGTCAGCGAATGCTGCCAGCCCACCGAGCGCAGCAGCAGCCAGCCCAGCCACAGATTGCTGAACAGCACCACCGCCGAGAAGCTGCGGTGCACGTAGAAGAACCACGGCAGCGCCGCCACCCAGGCCGAACGCTCCGCACCCTGCTGGTGATTCAGGTAGTCCACCATCTCCCGCACCTGCGTGCCCATGGTCACCTGCAGCACCGTGAGACCCATGACGATGTAGAGCCACTTCTCGAAGCGCGGGTCGAGCGTGGCGATGGACTCCGCCATCATGATGCCGCGCCGGGCGCGCGCCAGGGCGAACAGCAGGGTGCCCACGATGGCCAGCGCCATCAGCATGTGCAGGGTGATCATGCCCGGCTGCAGATTCGAGGCCACGACCTGCGAGCCCAGCCAGCCCTGGAAGCCCGTCATCAGGAAGGCGGCCACCGAGGCCGTGAGAATGGCGCGGTCGTGGGAGCGCACGGACCAGGAGTAGATGGCCGTCAGCAGGATCAGGAAGCCGATGGTCACGCCGGTGAGGCGGTTGAGGTATTCCGTCCAGGTCTTCACCACGTTGAACTCGGTCTCGGCGTAGCCGCGATCGGCATAGATTTCCTGGTAGTTGGCTGGCAGCTGTTCGACGCTCGTGGGCGGAATCCAGCTGCCGAAACAGGTCGGCCAGTCCGGGCAGCCCATGCCGGCGCCCGACGCGCGCACACTGGCGCCGACCATGATCAGGAAGTACACCGCGGCCAGGGTGATCCAGGCCATGCGGCGGTAGCGGTGCAGGGCGGGCGTGTCCTGCAGCAGGGGTGACGAAGGTGACGCGGTGGCGATGTTCATGGTGATGGCGAACTCATGTTGGGCTGGACGAAAGACACGCAGTATTGTCAGGCAAGACCCGCCTGCACCACAACCGGGCAGGTGGCACTGACTGCATGGCGCGATGACACTGGCATTACGAAATGTCCGCTCTGCAGGTTCACTGCCCCGGCAGCGGCGTGAATTCCGGCGGCTGCACTTCATTGA
>JACCDS010167193.1_pt1 | contig 18088 bp, 14 predicted proteins | sample 7446441 | NCBI WGS metagenome assembly JACCDS01 (sample SAMN15323445, study PRJNA562643) | freshwater metagenome | isolation source: river surface water | place: USA:Blue River Watershed | collected 2017-08-17
GGCATCATTTGCGGAGGGATTTGTATGCTCGGACAAGAAACAACAAAAATTCTGGTAGTAGACGATGACATGAGATTACGTTCTTTATTAGAACGTTATTTGGTCGAACAAGGTTATATAGTCCGTACCTCAGCTAATTTTGAGCAGATGCAAAGATTAATGGAGCGCGAAAACTTCCATCTGGTGGTTTTGGATTTGATGCTGCCAGGCGAAGATGGTTTATCCATTTGCCGTAAGCTGCGCCAACAAGAAAATGAAATTCCTATCATAATGCTGACCGCCAAAGGCGACGAAGTGGATCGCATCATTGGTTTGGAAATGGGCGCTGATGATTACCTGCCAAAACCTTTTAACCCGCGTGAACTGCTGGCCCGTATTCGTGCCGTGTTGCGGCGTAAATCTAAAGAGCTGCCGGGTGCTCCAACGCAAGAAGAGACCATGGTGAAGTTTGGCCCGTTCAGCTTCAACCTGGCGACCCGGGAGATGCATAAAGGCGAGCAACTGATGCCATTGACCAGCGGTGAATTTGCCGTATTAAAAGTACTGGTCAGTCACGCTCGTGAGCCGTTGTCACGCGACAAACTGATGAATATGGCACGTGGCCGTGATTACTCCGCGATGGAGCGTAGTATCGACGTGCAGGTATCCCGCTTGCGCCGAATGATTGAAGATGATCCAACCAATCCACGTTATATCCAGACCGTCTGGGGCCTGGGTTATGTATTTGTGCCGGATGGTGCGGCCAGCTGATGCGTTTTTTACCGCGCAGTGCGTTTGGCAAAACAGTGTTTCTGATAGGCCTGTTGTTGCTGATCAATCAGCTGGTCTCGTATTTTCTGGTGGCTGTGTATGTGATCCAACCGACCTTGCAGCAAACTAACCATCTGATTGCCAAGCAAATTAAAGTAGTATTTATCGATGTCGGTGGTGAAGACCGTCTGTTGTCAGAAGAGCTGACCAAACGTTTTCAGCAAGCGACCGGCATTGATGTGCTGACGGAAGCACAGGCATTACGGCAAGGTCTGAACAACGCCATCCATTACCAGTATTTCTCGGACGAGATGTCACGTGAATTGGGCGGTCCGGCGGAAGTCAGGATTGAGCAGGATAAGCAGTTTTCTTTTTGGGTACGCCCACCGCAAGCCCCGCAATACTGGATCAAAATCCCGCTGACCGGTCTCAACGAAACCGATTTTTCGCCGCTGCAAATTTATATTCTGCTGATTGGTTTTTTAAGCGTGGCTGGTGGCTGGTGGTTTGCACGACAGTTGAACCGACCACTGCAGCAGCTGCAACGCGCGGCGATACTGGTCGGCCGCGGTGATATTCCGGATCCGTTGCCGGAAGATGGCTCAACCGAGATTATTGCAGTCACCCGCGCTTTTAACCATATGGCCAATGGTATCCGGCAGCTGGAGAAAGACCGCAGTCTGCTGATGGCCGGCGTCTCACATGATTTGCGAACACCGCTGACACGGATCCGCCTGGCCAGTGAAATGGTCAGTGAGCAGGATGCTTGGATCCGCGACGGGATTGTCAGTGATATCGAAGATATGAATGCCATCATCGATCAATTCATCGACTATATCCGCCATCACAAAGAAGAAACGCTGACCGAAGAAGATTTGAACCAGCTGGTGCTGGAGCAAGTCGACGCGGATCGGCTGCAGCAACGCCAGATCAGTACTGAGTTGTTACAAACGCTGCCGCTAGTGCCAATCCGGCGTATTGCGATTAAGCGTGTGCTGAGTAACCTGATTGAGAATGCGCTGAAGTATTCCGATGGTGTCATTGAAGTACGCACTGGCTATGAGAAAAACCGCCAGCGGGTCTATGTGCAGGTGCGTGATCATGGTCCCGGTATTCCAGAGGCGCAGATGGCAAAAATGTTTGAGCCTTTTACTCAGGGTGACACTGCACGCGGTAGCGCAGGTTCCGGCTTGGGACTTGCGATCATTAAAAAGATTGTGGATATGCATCATGGCGAGATCCGCTTGCACAATCATGCATTTGGCGGTTTGGTGGCAACGGTATATTTGCCGCTGAAAAAAGCGAAGCAGGCCTGAGTTGCAGGCAACAGTAGGGCTGAGACCGAGGAACGCTGACTAAGTGTTATATAAAAGCAAAGGCCGCAATTGCGGCCTTTGTTATGTTATGTCGCAGACAGTCTCAGCGTTAGGCTTTTGGACCTGCATCGCGGATCGCCGCAGAAACGTCGTATTTCTTGAAGTTGTTGGCAAATTCAGCTGCCAGCTTGGCCGCGAACTGATCATATTGTGTTTTGTCAGCCCAGGTTTCGCGTGGGTTCAGCAACGTGCTGTCAACGCCCGGAATAGCTACCGGCACATCCAGATTCAGTTGTGGCAGGTGTACTGTCTCAACATTAGCCAGCTCACCAGACACGATAGCGTCGATGATGGCGCGGGTAGTCGGGATGTCAAAACGTTGACCAACACCATGTGGGCCACCCGTCCAGCCGGTATTGACCAGGTAGACTTTCGAGTTGAATTCACGCACGCGTTTAATCAGCAGCTCGGCATACACACCAGCCGGACGTGGGAAGAAAGGTGCACCAAAACAAGTCGAGAAGGTCGATTCAATGGCTGAGGTAGAACCAATTTCAGTCGAGCCGACTTTCGCCGTGTAACCAGACAGGAAGTGATAAGCAGCAGCTTCTTCTGATAACACCGATACTGGTGGCAGAACACCTGACACGTCACAGGTCAGGAATACGACTGCACGTGGTTCGCCAGCGCGGTTTGCTTCAACACGTTTTTCCACGTGCGCCAGTGGGTAAGCAGCGCGGCTATTTTGTGTCAGGCTGGCGTCTTTGTAGTCTGGCGTGCGGTTGTCATCCAGTACGACGTTTTCGAGGATGGTGCCAAAGCGGATCGCATCCCAAATCACCGGTTCGTTTTTCTTCGACAGGTCGATACATTTCGCGTAGCAACCGCCTTCAATATTGAACACGCTGCCTGGAGCCCAACCGTGTTCGTCATCCCCGATCAGGAAGCGTTTTGGATCGGCAGACAATGTGGTTTTCCCTGTACCTGACAGACCAAAGAACAAAGTCACATCTCCGGCTTCGCCAACGTTGGCTGAACAGTGCATTGGCAGCACGCCTTTGGCTGGTAACAGGAAGTTCTGGACTGAGAACATGGCTTTTTTCATTTCGCCGGCGTAACGCATACCAGCTAACAGCACTTTGCGCTCAGCAAAGTTGATCATTACAGTGCCGTCTGAATGCGTGCCGTCACGCGCCGGATCACAGGCAAAACCAGGCACGTTCAGAATTTGCCAGGTTGCTTTGCCTGCTACGTTCCACTGAGCTGGGGTGATAAACAGGTTTTTAGCGAAGATATGTTGCCAGGCGGTTTCAGTACGGACTACAACCGGCAGATAGTGTTCAGGATCCGCACCGACTTCCAGGTGTGAAGTGAAGTGTTCACGGTCGTTCAGGAAGTGTTCTACTTTGTTCCACAGCGCGTTGAAAACGTCTGCAGCGACTGGTTGGTTCACATTGCCCCACTGAATATCGTTTTCAGTGCTGGCTTCACGCACAATAAAACGATCTTTCGGTGAGCGGCCTGTTCTATGACCGGTGCGCACTACAAGGGCGCCGTTGTCTGCCAGAACACCTTCGTTACGGCGGATAGCATGTTCAACCAGATCTGCCACAGATAAATCCATGTGGCTATTTGTTTGCGTGGTCATTCTCAACAGACTCCTTCGGGTACAGAGCAGGGATTGGATTTCCTGATCATTGTATCGTAAGTCGACATTTCGGGCGACAAAAAAATGCAGATCAAACTGATCTGACCTGCAGCTTTTGCGCATAAAACCGCATTAAGCGCATATAAATTCAGCTTTAATTGCATTTATAGCTAATTTTACTGATTTAATTGATTAATTATTACCAAATGAATTTCGTAATAGCTGTTGTTTGAAAACAAAAAGCCCGACGTAAACGCCGGGCTTTTTCAGTTGGATAGGTCAAACCGGAGGTCGATTGACCGCGAGGGTATTAACCCCGGCGGTTACGACGCATCCAGACCAGTGGTAACAACAGCAGAGACCACAGACCGGCGCCACCACCGCTGCTCTTCTTCTCTGGCGCCACAACTGGTGCCGGTACATCAGTAATATTCAGCGTGACCGTCGCTGGCGCTGAAGACAGCTTGCCATCACTGGCCACAACGCTGAATGTTGCGGCAGTGTTTGCAGCGACCGCCGGTACCGAGACGCTGACCGAGGCGGTATTGCCGGTAACAGTCATTGCCGGGCCTGATGTCTGAGTCCAGGTGTACGTCAATGCATCACCGTCCACATCCGCACCAGTCGCCGTCAAAGTAGTTGTGCTGCTTTCATTAGCGGTTACAGCAGCGCTTGTCACTGTTGGTGCGTCATTCACAGCAGTCACAGTGACTTCAACCATGGTCGGCACCAGTTTCAGACCTTTGGTATCTTCAGCGGTGTAAGTGAAGGTATCTTTGCCGTTGAAGTTAGCTTTTGGCGTGTAAACCACTTTGCCTTCAACCACTTCAGCGGTGCCGTTGGCTGGTTGTGCCGCGATAGCCACTTTAGACAAGGCTCCACTGGCGCCGGCAGCTGTTTTGTTGATGGCTTTAGTTGATTTGCCGTCACTGGTCACTTCCACATTGATAATTTTGGCAAAGGAGGTTTTTTCATTTGCCAGAACATCAATTGCGGCAGACTTGGTGTCTTCCGCAGTCGATGCCATATCTTTAGTGCCAAGTTCCAGCGCGCCTGTCAGGTCCAGTGCGTATTTCAGATCAACAGTGCCCGCAGGTCTAAAGTTCACCGCAGCACCTGAGTTCGAGCCAGGTGCCGTACCTGTTGCCGTCGTTCCATCGGCAAAATACAGCGAGTTACCCAAGGTCCGGCTGGCGTCCTGCACACCAACTGTCAGCGCTGCTGGAGCCGCAGCCATATTGATGTAATTGAACCGAACGTCTTCTGCGCCATTGGCTGCCATCCAAGTTTGGAAGGTATATGTTTTGCCTGGTTCTTCAAATACTTCAACACCGTTCCACTCAACGATGACGTATGATTTCTCACCGACAGTGGCCGTGCCAACGTGAATAGTACCTGCTCCGGTTGAACCGCCGGCCAGGTCTAAATCGGTCCAGAATGGCGCTAACAGATTTGCTGCCGCGACAGTACTTGGCAATTTGGCATTATTGGCAGCTGCTGAAGGTGCTGTTGCACTATTGCTCAGCTGGACAAAACCGTTGGTGGATACATGCAGACGGCTATAGTTTACCCCACCATAGCTGATGGTGGTGGTGCCCAGATTGTAACTGATGACGTTATCGTCACATTCGCCAGAACATGTTGCTGCGGCGATAGTGCCTTTTAATACATCAGAGCCAGCGCCAGCTGCTGCGGCCAGTGCAAGGTTTGGTTTTTGGACAACACCAGTCCAGGCAACCCGGCCGTTATTAGCATTACCATCCAGTAAAAATTCTGTAGCCCCTTTTAATACCGCTGATTCAGAATTTGCCACCAGCTTAGTGCCAGCAGGAGCTGTTGCCAGGATAGTGACTTGTTTGTCATACAGTTTATTACCAAATGACGCAGTAACCTGGGTGGGTTCACCAGCTCTCATGACGGTACTGCCGGATGTGGCCAGCGTAGTCGCGTCGGCTGTATTGGCTACGCGCACAGCGATTGGCATCGTTGCAGTTGGCGCTGTTGCATCTGACGATGTCCACAGCACATTGCCAAAAGTCCAGTTGCCATAAGTCGACATAGTGCCATCGACACTCAGTACGAAGTCCGCTTTATCTCCGGCGGTACCATATGGTTTCAGCGTGATTGACGTTTTATCCAGTTTTCCTGTGGTGGTGCCATCAGTAAATTGGACAGTACCGGTCCAAGTCACTTCTTTGTCCGACATGTTCCGGATTGACCGGGTGAAGTTACAGTTGATCACACAAGGGTTTTGGGCAAAAGAAGGCTTGTCAAAGGTCGCGGCAGCTTTGACTGCACGGCTTAAATCCAGACGACCAGCACCAATATCAAAAGGTGTTGTTGCGGAGACGGAGTCTTCTTTCTTCAGGCCGTTGACGGCAGTAGATGTCAACGCGGTTTTGATTTCCACAGCAGTCCATTTCGGGAATTTCTGCTGCATGATCGCCGCGGCGCCTGCCACATGCGGAGCCGCCATTGAAGTACCACTCATCAGCTGGAAGCCACGTTTATCAGCAAAGGCATCCGGTGATGTCGCAGACAGAATATCGCTACCCGGTGCGCCCATATCCGGCTTCAGAATATTGTTATCCCCGTCCGGGCCACGTGATGAAAAATCGCTCATGTTATCAGCGAATTGTGCGGACACCACACGGCTGGCAAAGCGGCTGAGAGTCGCAGTACTGTTCGGTGCGCCTTCAATTGATTTGGCTAGCTTGGCGCCATCCGCTTTACTGATCATCAGTGCCGGGATCGTGGTATTTGGGTTAGACATCGACGTGGGCTGACCGTCGTTGTTCTGCACCATAATCACGCCTTTGGCGCCAGCGGCCATCGCATTGTTGATTTTGTCAGTAAAAGTACAGCTGCCGCGCGAAATCAGCGCGAAGCTGTCTTTAAAGGTATCTGCCGGGAAAGCGGTACAAGCCAGTGCATTCGTTGGCGCTGCTTTGGCTGTGTCGATCACTTTGGCCATTGGATCTGCGGTTAATCCGGTGATGGTGGCACCAAATTGTGAACCGGCGATACCGAGCATGGCCGCATCAGAACCGAATTTGACTGTGTTGCCGAAGAACCGGCCTGTCGTCGTACTTGCGATGGTAATACCACTTTCAATACAACCTGGACAGCCTACGGTCTGTGCGCCTGGGCCGCTGTTACCAGCTGAAGTCACGACCACTACACCGGCATCTTCCGCGGCTTTAAAAGCGGCCTGATAGGGGCTGGTGGCCGGATCTGCACCGGCGCTACCACCCCAGGAGTTGTTGATGACGTCGGCGCCATCTTTTACTGCCCAGTCCAGCGCTTCTAACAACATCACGTTGGAACCGCTGCCTGTAACGGAGCCGTCGGCACGGAATACCTGAAACAATGCTTTATAGGCCATCAGGTAAGCACCTGGGGCGACACCAGACACAGTTACTTCAGTAAAGCCACTTTCATCGGGTTTATCGCCAACGCTTGGAATAATATTGGTTGAACCATTGAATTTGATTTTGGCTGGCACACCAACCGAAGTACCGGCCGTGTGCGTACCGTGGCCGCCATTGCCGAGCGGGCTCATATACTCTTGCGGCACTGTCGCGAAGGTTGGTGTACTGAAACGGGCCACAATCAATTTGTTATTACAGAACGTTGGCTCAACAGTCGCGCAATAGTCGTTATTTGGTTTGCTGGCAGGTGCAGAGAAGCCGGTGTCTTTAAACAATGGGCTTTCCGGACGGATACCACCATCGATGACCGCAACTTTAACGCCTTTACCGGCATTCATGTCGCCGCCCATTTGTTCCCATACCGCTTTGGCTTTAATCAGATCCAGCGAGGTATCCATTTGCTCGTAGTACATTTCTTCACGGAATACCGCTTTGACGCCGGCAACGTTCTGCAGTTGCTCATAGATGTCGTCAGAGGAAGTGACTACGACGGCGTTAATCACAGTGTCAAAATGGCGGTCGATTTCGGCACTAGGTAATGCTTGTTTTAAGGCTGCAGCAAATGCGCTGCGTTCCTGCGCCAATACGCTGCCTTGTTTTTGTGTGGCAGATGCGCTGAGGTCCAGCTTATTACCCGGCCCTGATTGTTCAGTAGCGGCGGCGGTTGCAGCTAAAGGTTCACCTTGCAGTTGCACGATAAAATACTGTGGGAATTCCTGTTTCAGCGCTTTTTGTTTAACCGAAGTATCGAATTGCAGCTCGCCGGAGACTTCTGGTGAATAACTATGTTTGATTTCGAAATTGGCGGAGGCTGGTGCAGCCAGAGCTGCAGCGACAGAGATCGCCAGCAAGGTTTTGGTTGAGGGTTTGACCAACATGTTGTGCTTCCTGAATAGTTTTGTTTTTTTGATGTCGCCGCCAGTCGCAATCCTGTCGCGGGACAATTTAGCTAGCTGCAGAGGTTACGAAATCAACCCGGCTCTGAGGTTGGCCGTGTGCAATCCGGAACTCGGCATGCGAAAACACTATAGTAGAAAGACGTGAAGTTTGAATACTCAATATCAGCGCAGATGCGACGAAGTGTGAATTTGAAGCAGCGTCTGTCCAGAAACAGACGCTTGGCGAGAATTAGAAATTCTGTTTGATTAACCGCAGTTGCGCGGCATCGAAGTGGTACAACGTATTGCAGTATTCACAGCTGATATCCAACTTGCCTTCAGCAATATGTTCGTCAATCGCTTCGGTCCCCAGACTGACAATGGCAGCTTCCGATTTTTCGCGTGAACAGCCGCAAACAAACTGGACAGGCTGCGCCGGGAATAACTCGACAACTTCCTGATGAAATAGCCGGTACAGGCTCTCTTCCGGGGCTAATTGCAGTAACTCCTCTCGCGTCAGCGTGTCGGCCAGTATTTCAAGATCTGCAAAATCTGCGCGGGATTTTTCCGCGTCAACCGGCAGCACCTGCAACAATAAACCGGCGGCCTGACAATGTTCCGCGCCAACCTCGGTATGCAGATACAAACGGGTTGGCAATTGTTCGGACTGATTAAAGTAGGCTTCCAGGGTGGCTGTCAGACTGTCGTTGACTAACGGAATAATGCCCTGATAACGCTCGCCCTGGGTGGGGGTAATAGTCACCAGCAAATAGCCCTGGCCAATCAACTCGGCAAAGCTGTCGCCCTGCACTTCTTTTTGCAACCGGGCCACACCACGAAATTGTTGCTGATGATTGCCATTTACGGTAATAAAACGAACCGGTCCGTCACCCTGTAACTGTACAGCGATCTGGCCTTCAAACTTCAGCGTAGCCGTTAGCAGGCTGGTGGCAGCTACCAGTTCTGCCAGTAATTTTTTGACGGGTTGTGGATATTGATGACCGGCCAGCATGGCATCGAGACTGGCGGATACTTTGACCACTTCACCACGCACATCGCGTTCGCGGAATAAAAAACGTAGCAGTTGATCAGACTGGTTCATGACAACCTCAATTTTGTGACTTCAGTAATAACAATTGCCGGCGCATTTTTTTGTCCGGTTTAGTCTCCGGATGCGGGGCAAATAACAGATTTAACTTGCGCAATTCGGCACGTTCAGCGCGAAGTTGCAGACTTTCCGCGGTTTCTTCATACAGCTGCTGCGCCAGCGGCGCAGCCTGACGCTGTTCGCAAAGGCCACGAACTACCACGATCCGTTCGTCGGTGCCTTGAGTCAGACGAATAGTTGCGCCAACCTCGACGGTCTTGCTGGCTTTACAGCGCTGGCCATTATACTGAACTTTTCCACCGTCTATCATGTCTTTAGCCAAGCTACGGGTTTTGTAAAAGCGACAGGCCCATAACCATTTGTCCAAACGTAATATAACTGTGGTATTGTCCTGATTTTGGGTGGGTTGAGTCATCAGATGTTTACTCCGGCAATGCGCGCGACCATAGCATAAACACAGCGTTGGCTCCAGCGAGACGGTATTTTGGCACGACGATCCGGCAGATATCAGATGTTTATCATCTGTATCATATTGGTAAATTGTTTGCTGATCTTGTTGCGACGGAACCAACTGAGTAAGATAAAAACAGAATAGATACAGAATCATTACAATGAATTGGCAACGAGTCTCCGACCTGGATTGGGCAGTACAGTGGCAACAGTTTTATGCACGTCTGCCTGTCGTGTTACTGAACCGTATTTTTGCATTTGTGTTTCTGCTGCTGCTGGCCTGGTTGGCTGCACGCGTCAGCTGGTTGTTGATCCCGGCCGGTAACACGTCACAAGTGGCAGTTCCTGTTGCAGTGGCCCGGGCACCTGCCAGTTCAACACAGGATGTACAACGTGTCGTAGATGCCAGTTTATTTGGCAAGTATCAGGAAAAAACAGCGGAGCCGGTCGCGGTCCAGACCGTCACAGATGCACCGCAAACCAGTCTGAGTTTGAAACTAACCGGCGTCGTTGCCACGTTGACCAAACCTGAACAAGGTACGGCGGTGATCGAAAACAGTGGTGTTGAGCAAGTGTACGCCATTGACGAGCAAATTGAAGGTACCGCAGCAGTGCTGAAACAGGTGCTGGAAGACCGGGTGTTATTACAGGTGTCAGGTCGGATGGAAACGCTGATGCTTGATGGTGTTGAATACCAGAAACTCAGTGAAGCCAACGCTGCGGTTGGCGAAGAAAGTCTGCAGGAAGTTGCGCCACCGCCAGGGGCCTATAGTCCAGCAGCAGAAGACGTCGCCAGCATGCGGCGCGAGATGTTAAACGAACCCGCCAAATTCTTTGATTATGTCCGTATCACGCCGCGTCATCGTAACGGTCAAATGTACGGTTATGCGTTGTTACCAGGCAAAGATGCAGAATTGTTTGCGCGAATGGGCTTGCGGCCGAACGACGTGGCCATCGAAATTAATGGCGTGCGGCTAAATGATATGCAGCAAGCCTATGGCGTGATTAACGAATTACGTGAAGCCAGCCAGGCTTCGATTAAAGTAGAACGTGACGGTCAGATCCAGGATATCCAGGTAAACCTGTCACAACAATAACCAGTACAGAATGGCTTACTTCCAATGAAATCAACTATTTTCCGCCTTCCGTCTCTGAAGCTGCAGCTGGGTGCCGGTGCCCTGGCTTTGCTGAGCTTTTTCAGTGCTGCTGTCGAATATCAGCCGAATTTTAAAGGCACTGAAATCACTGAATTTATTAATATTGTCGGCAAAAACCTGAACAAAACCATCATTGTCGACCCGCAAGTGCGCGGCCGGATCAATGTGCGGTCATACGAAATGCTCAATGAGCAGCAGTATTACCAGTTTTTCCTCAACGTGCTGGAAGTCTATGACTTCTCGATCGTCGAGATGAAAAGTGGCGTACTGAAAGTCGTGCGGCAAAAAGACGCCAAAATGTCGAACATTCCGGTGGTCAGTGATAACAACGGTGGGGTGGGCGATGAAATGGTCACCCGCGTCGTGCAGGTCAAAAACGTGTCAGTGCGCGAGTTAGCGCCACTGTTGCGTCAGTTTACCGATCAGGCCGGTGGTGGTCATGTTGTGAACTATGATCCGTCCAACGTGATCATGATGACCGGTCAGGCCGAAGTGGTGAACCGTCTGGTCGACATCATTCAGCGCGTCGACAAAGCTGGTAATCAGGATATCGAAATCATCCGGCTGAGCTTTGCCTCTGCTGCGGAAGTAGTGCGTATTTTAGATAATATCTATAAAAAACAGGGGCAAGGTGACCAGCCAGAATTCCTGATCCCGAAAATTGTTGCCGATGAGCGCACCAACAGTGTGATTGTCTCCGGCGAATTACAGGCCCGTCAGCGTGTGTCAGAAATTGTCAAACGCCTCGACGCCGAACAGGAAAGCCAGGGCAATACCCGGGTCTATTACCTGAAATACGCCAAGGCCGAAGATTTAGTTAAAGTGCTGCAGGGCGTGCCGAACTCGATGGTGGCGGCAGCCAATTCTGCGCAGACCCAGCAAGCAGCGCAAGGCGGCGGTGGTTCGCGTGGCAGCAACCGTGAAGTCAGTATTGAAGCGCATGCTGAAAGTAACTCAGTGATTGTCACGGCGCAGCCGGATATGTTGCGTAACCTCGAAGATGTGATCCGCCAGATTGATATCCGCCGCGCGCAGGTACTGGTCGAAGCCATTATCGTGGAAGTTGGTGAAACTGCCGGCATTAACCTTGGTGTGCAGCTGATCTCGGCTGAAGGTGGGATGACTCAGTTTAATAACTCAGGGATACCAATCTCCACAGTTGCAGCCGGTGCTGCTGCGGTCGGCCGCACGCAGAAAGGGACTGAGACAACAACAGTGGCACCTGACGGTACAAAGACCACAACCAAGACGCCTGACCAGGAACCTGATTACAATACTATTGCTGACGCACTGAAAGGTGTAAATGGAGCATTGCTCGGTTTAGTCAAAGACGACTGGGGTGCAATTGTTCAGGCTGTGAAAGCGGACACCGACTCCAATATTCTGGCCACGCCGCATATTACGACGCTGGATAACCAGGAATCGTTTTTCATCGTCGGTGAAGAAGTACCGATTGAAACGACCACCAGCCCTGGCCAGAACGGCAACAGTCCGTTTACTACCAAAGATCGCAAAGAGATTGGTATCAAACTGAAAGTCACACCGCAAATCAATGAAGGCACTGCAGTGCGTCTGACCATTGAGCAAGAAGTCTCCAGCCGCGCTGGGACTATTGACGGTGACCTGATTATCGCCAAACGTGAAATCAAAACCACAGTGATGGCTGACGATGGCGCCACTGTGGTGCTCGGTGGTCTGATTGACGAAGACGTGCAACAAAGCGAATCCAAAGTGCCATTACTGGGCGATATTCCGGTATTAGGTCATCTGTTCCGCTCCACCAGCAGCAGCAAGAAAAAACGTAATCTGATGGTATTTATCCGGCCGACCATCATGCGCGATGGCGGCGTCATGAATGAAGTCAGCCAACGTAAATACAACTACATGCGTGCGCAGCAGTTAAATAAACAAGACAATGGCGTGTCGCTGATGCCAGAAACAGACACACCGGAAATGCCGGTTTGGGGTAAAGACAAAACCTTACCACCAGAAATTCAGCAACGACTGGAGCAGATGGATAAAGGCGAGAATATTCCGCCAAAGGGTGACCAGCCAGAGGGCAAGCAATAAATGGCCGCGGTCGACCTGCCGGAAGGCAACCCCCGTATTCGGTTGCCGTTTGGTTTTGCCAAACGGCATAAAGTCTTGTTGCAGGCCGGCGTCGCCGGTCAATGGCAATTGCTGATCTCCCCGGACACGCAACCTGCGGCACTGCTCGAGATCCGTCGGTTGCTGAATCAGCCATTTTCCATTTCGCGCATGAGTGCGGTGGAGTTTGAAGCCATGCTGGAAGCCGCTTATCAGCGTGATTCCAGTGAAGCGCAGCAAATTATGGAAGACATCGGCAATGAGGTGAATCTGGCCTCGCTCGCCGACGAAATTCCGGAAACCGAAGACTTATTGGAAAACGAAGATGACGCGCCCATCATCAAGTTAATCAATGCGATGCTGGGTGAAGCCATTAAACTCGGCGCTTCTGATATTCACGTTGAGACCTTTGAAAAAGCCTTAGTGGTGCGGTTTCGTATCGACGGCGTGCTTCGCGAAATGCTGCGGCCAAACCGTAAACTATCGAGCCTGCTGGTGTCGCGGATTAAGGTTATGGCGAAACTCGACATCGCGGAGAAACGCGTGCCGCAGGATGGCCGCATCAGTCTGCGCATTGCCGGTCGTGCCGTGGACGTGCGGGTATCGACGATGCCGTCCAGCCACGGCGAACGCGTGGTACTGCGGTTACTCGATAAAAACAATTCACACCTGAATCTGGCCGATTTGGGCATGACGCTGTCGGTACAACAAGCCTTTGCCGAGCTGATTTTAAAACCACATGGCATCATTCTGGTGACCGGCCCAACCGGTTCCGGTAAATCCACCACGCTGTACGCCGGCCTGACGGATATCAATACCAAAGATCGCAATATTCTGACGGTGGAAGATCCGATTGAATATGAACTGGAAGGCATAGGCCAGACTCAGGTCAACACCAAAGTCAGCATGACTTTTGCTCGCGGCCTGCGCGCGATCTTACGGCAAGATCCGGACGTGGTGATGGTCGGTGAGATCCGCGATCTGGAAACCGCGCAAATTGCGGTCCAGGCCAGCTTAACCGGTCACTTAGTGTTATCGACGCTGCACACCAACACCGCGTCAGGTGCTATTACCCGACTGGAAGATATGGGCATCGAGCCTTTCCTGTTATCGAGCAGTTTACTCGGCGTGCTGGCACAACGACTGGTGCGGACTTTATGCCCGCACTGCAAACAAAGTCACGAGCCGGACAAAGAAGAACGCGCGTTACTGGGCGTGAAAAAAACCGACGCCGCGCCTATTTTCCGCGCCAGTGGCTGTGATCAGTGTAACCAGACTGGCTATCGCGGCCGGACCGGTATTCATGAGCTGATCGTCGTTGACGAACATTGTCGCGAGCTGATCCACAATGGCAAAGGTGAGCAGGCGATTGAGAAATACATCCGCAGCCAGAGCCCCAGTATCCGCCAGGACGGTTTTTCTAAAGTGCTGGCCGGCATTACCACCCTGGAAGAAGTGCTGCGTGTCACGCGTGAGGATGCATAGTGGCGGCTTTTGAATATCAGGCGCTGGATGCGCGTGGCAAATCAAACAAAGGCGTGTTGGAAGCAGACAATGCCCGGCATGCCCGCCAATTGCTGCGTGAGCGTAAACTGACGCCGGTCAGTATTGAACTGGCGTCACAGCAGGAAAAAATCATTGCCAGTGGCCGGAATTGGCTGCAGAGCGGCATCAGTGCGTCAGATCTGGCGCTGATCACGCGGCAAATTGCCACGCTGGTGGAAGCGGCATTACCGATCGAAAATGCCTTACTGGCGGTGGCGGAACAATGCGAAAAACCGCGGCTGCGTAACATGATGATGGGTGTGCGTTCCAAAGTAGTGGAAGGCTACAGCCTGGCCGAAGGTTTAAGTGAATTTCCGTACGTGTTTGACCATTTGTTCTGTTCCATGGTGGCTGCCGGCGAAAAGTCGGGTCATTTGGACGCAGTGTTAAACCGGTTGGCTGATTACACCGAGCAACGTCAGCATATGCGTAGCCAGCTGATGCAGGCGATGTTGTATCCGGCCATCCTGACTTTTTTCGCTGTGGCCGTGATCAGCATCCTGCTCGCATTAGTGGTGCCGAAAATTGTCGAACAATTCGACCATATGGGGCAGTCGTTGCCTGGTTCAACGTTGTTTTTAATTGCCGCCAGTGAATTTATCCGCAGTTATGGCCTCTACCTCGTGGTGTTGATCATGCTGGCGGTGACCGCACTGAAACGCGCGTTACGCAAACCGGCGTTGAAACTGAAATATGACCGCGGCATCTTGCGGATGGGACTGATTGGCAAAGTCGCCCGTGGCCTGAATACCGCCCGTTTTGCCCGAACTTTAAGTATTCTGAATGCCAGCGCGGTGCCATTACTAGAGGCGATGCGGATCAGCGCGGATGTGCTGGATAACAGTTATATGAAACAAATGATCGCCGAAGCGACTGGCCGGGTGCGCGAAGGCACATCGCTGCGCGCTGCGTTAGATCAAACCAAATTATTCCCGCCGATGATGCTGCATATGATCGCCAGCGGCGAAAAAAGCGGGCAGTTGGATGGCATGTTAGAGCGTGCGGCTAACAGTCAGGATAAAGAATTTGAAACCCTGGTCACTGTCTCGCTCAAAGTGTTTGAGCCGGCGCTGGTCGCGGTGATGGCAGGTATGGTGCTGTTTATTGTGATGGCGATTTTGCAGCCAATCCTGGCGCTGAACAATTTAGTAGGAGGAGGTTAATACAATGCAACGTTCACGTGGTTTTACTCTGTTAGAAGTGATGGTCGTTATCGTTATTCTGGGCATTATTGCCAGTATGGTGGTACCCAACCTGATGGGGAACAAAGAACAGGCTGACAAACAAAAGGTCGTAGTCGATATCCAGCAACTGGAAAATGCGCTGGATTTATACAAGATGCAAAACGGCTTTTATCCGACCACAGAACAAGGCTTACAAGCGTTAACCACGCAGCCGACTTCTGAACCAATGCCACGGCAGTACCCGGAAGGTGGTTATATCAAACGTCTGCCAAAAGATCCGTGGAATGGTGAGTATCAACTGGCCAGCCCGGGTGAAATGGGCAAAATCGACGTTTTCTCGGCAGGCCCTGATCGCGCGGCCGGTACTGAAGATGATATCGGCAACTGGAATCTGGATGGTGGCCAAGAGCCGCAAAACTAATGAAGATACGCCGCGCCGGAGGATTTACCCTGATTGAAGTGTTGCTGGTGATCCTGTTAATTGGATTACTGGCAGCCACAGTGGTGTATTCCTTCAGCGGCGAAAGCCGGTCGCAAACGCTTGGCAAAGAGACCGAAAAACTACAGGCCCGTATCCAGCTGGCGGCTGAGCTGGCGATGTTGAAAAACGTCGAGCTTGGGTTGTTTATCGATGATAAAGGCTATCGGTTTATGCTGTTTGAGCAGGATAAATGGCGCACTATCCGCGAGCCTAAAGCGCTGGCGCCATATGAGTTTAAACCCGGCTTCAGCGCCAAAATCGAGTTGGAAGGCTTGGAATGGGCCGAGCAGAATCTGCTGAGCCGTGCCGAGTTTGAGCCGGAAGATGATGGTTTGTCCGAAGCTAACAGCTTTGACGAGCTGGATGCTGAAAAACAGCTGGCCGAAGAACAAAAGCAACAAGCCGAAGCCGACAAGGCGCAGGCGGATGGCAAAGTGAAAAAGCCAAAAAAACGTCAAACCGGTATTTTGACCACGCCATCGCAGAAAAAAGACCCGCGCTATCCGACCGTGTTTATTTTATCCAGTGGCGAGATCAGTCCATTTATGCTGGAACTGATTGAAAACACCGAAAGGCCGGCGCTGAGCCAAAGTCTTAAAGCGGTCTTCAGTATTCCACTGGAGCGGGGGCAGATTGAACAGACGCGTTAAGGGCTTCACGCTGATTGAATTGATGATCGCGATGGCGGTATTTGCCATCGCTGGCGTGGCCGTGATGCGCGCAACCACGGAACACATCCGCGCCATGGGCATGATCGAAGAAATGACGATGGCCGGTTACGTCGCCGAAAATCAATTGCAACTGGCGAGGTTAGATACCCGCTGGCCACCGCAGGCGCGGGACGGTGAAGCTGAGATGGCCAAAAACCGCTGGAAGTGGGTGCTGGAAGTGGTAGAGACCGACGATGCTGAATTTCGCATGATAAGAGTGACGGTACGGCCGCTGGAAGAACCGGAGCGCGTGGTGTCGACGCTGCAGACCTTTATCGGGCGGCAACATGAACAATAACCGCGGTTTTACTTTTATTGAGATGCTGCTGGCGGTGGCAATTTTTGCACTGGTCGGCCTGGCCTCCGTCGCGGTGCTCGACAGTGTCACGCGTAGTGATGAAGCCTCGCGCGCCGCTACGTTACGGCTACAGCAGCTGCAGCGTGCGATGATGTTGTTAGATCGTGATTTCTGGCAAATCAGCGCCCGGCAAATTCGCGTGAATGGTGAAGCACCGGTAGCGCAAACGTTGGCCGGCGCGGTGAACTGGATTGAAAGCGACGATGATGGCATCACGTTCAGTCACGCCGGCTGGACCAATCCCGGCATGGTGCTGGCGCGCAGCGAAGTACAGCTGGTCGGTTACCGCTTAAAAGAGCGCCAGCTACAACGGCTGTACTATTTGTACCCGGACGCCGTGACCGGCACTGAACCTAATGTACAACCGCTACTCGACGACATCGATGAGCTGAAATTCCGCTATCTGGTAAAAGAAGATGGTCAGGAACAATGGAAAGAATTCTGGGACCAGGCGAACTGGCCACTGGCAGTGAAAATGACCTTCAAATCGCCACAGTTGGGCACTATTGAACGCATCTTCAGTCTGCCGTTGCGGGAGGCCCGATGAAGCTGCTGAATCACCGGTCAGGCCGGTCACAGCGCGGCGTGGCATTGATCGCTGTGATGATGGTGGTGGCATTTGTTGTGCTGATCGCCGTCAGTATGAGTGGCCGCTTGCAGCTTGAACTACAACGGCAGATTAATTTACAGCAGCGTCAGCAAGCGATTTGGCTGGCATTAGGTGCAGAACAATTTATCCAGCGGTTACTGAAAAAATCGGCGGCTGGCAAAGAAACGGTCAACCTCAGCCAAGAGTGGGCAACACAAGGCGCGGTGTTTCCGGTTGAGCAGGCGACAATCAGCGGCACTGTGACCGACCTGCAGGCTTGTTTTAACTTAAATTCGCTGCGACCTGCGACTGGCAATAATCCAGGCAGCGGCACAGATCCTAATAACGGCGAGCAAAGCCCGGATAACAACAATGGTCGTGGTCCTGGTGCCCAA
>JACCDS010179552.1_pt1 | contig 18087 bp, 13 predicted proteins | sample 7446441 | NCBI WGS metagenome assembly JACCDS01 (sample SAMN15323445, study PRJNA562643) | freshwater metagenome | isolation source: river surface water | place: USA:Blue River Watershed | collected 2017-08-17
GCCATGCTCGCGGTCGGTATGCCGCCGATCACGGCCAATGCCAGCAATACCGTCGCGCTGTGGCCGGCCAGTATTTCCAGCGCCTGGGCCTACCGGCGCGAAGCGATGCGGCACGGCCGCTGGGCGGCGCTGCTGGCGGTGATCTCGGTGATTGGCGGTCTGCTGGGCGGCCTGCTGCTGCTGGCGATCTCGAATGCGACTTTCTCGCGATTGATTCCCTGGCTGCTGCTGGTGGCAACCACGCTGTTTGCCTTCAGCGCGCAGGTGAGCAAAGCGATCCGCTGGGCCAAGGGCCATATGAAGCTGCCGCCGTCGGACAAGCCGGGTAGCGTAGGCGGTGCGATCTTTCAGACGGCCGTGGCGATCTATGGCGGCTTCTTCGGCGCCGGCATGGGCATCCTGACGCTCGCCGCGCTGTCGATCCAGGGCTTTGAAGATATCCAGGAAATCAACGCGCTGAAAAACCTGACGTCGGCGATGAATTACACGGTGGCCGCAATGACCTTTATCGTGGCCGGCGCAATCAGCTGGCCGCACACGCTGGTGGCGCTGGTGACGGCAGCCATCGGCGGCTATGTGGGCGCGGCGTTCGCGCGGCGGCTGCCGGCCAAATGGCTGAAGCGGCTGGTGATCACGGTGGGCGCCGTGATGAGCGTGATCTACTTCTACAAGACCTACGCGTGATGCACTACGCCGGACCGTTCACGGATCCGGCACCTCATTGGCCGGCCGCCTGAACGCGCCGGCCAGGCACTGCCCTGCCTTATTTGACGATGATCTCGATGCTCTTGCGCATGGCCACGCCATACGAGCGGTGCGACCCGTCAGCAAACTGCATCGTCAGCCGGTGAAGGCCCGGCGGCAGCGTGATCTCGGTCTCGGTCTGCCCTTTACCGAAATGGCGATGCCGATCATTCATCGGGATCACCGCGCCGATCGGGATGTCATCGGTATCGATCAGCAAATGATGATGGCCGGTACCCTCGCTCATGTCGCCGGCGGGAGCAACCTTCATGCCGTCGACGGCAAACTTCACACGGAAGGTGGTGGACACGGTTGCGCCGTTCTTCGGCTCGACAAAGTCGACCGACTGCGCCTGCGCGCCCGATGCGAGAGCCAGCAGCAAAGCCGGCAAGGCGAAAATCCTGGTCATGTTGCGCACTCCTTGCTTGGTTGAGGTCCGACGTTTATGAATTTGAGATCATAACAAGCCTCTCTGTCACATGGGTTACGCCGCCGTAAAGGGCGCCCGGTAGAGCCAGACCGGCTTGCCCTCGCCCTGCTGCAGCACGGCGTCCGGACGCCATGACGGCACCGCAAACTCAAGGCTGACCAGCCACGCGCCGTCGCGCAGCTCGGCGCCGGCCTTGGCAGCGGCACGCGGCATGCTCTCGGGCCGCTGAAAAAGATAGACCAGATCGTAGCCCGACCACGCGTGCCGCCACATGTCGCCACGATAGATCCGCGCCCACGGACAGCGCAGCCGCACGAGCATGGCCAGCGGCCAGCTCCATTCGATGCCATCCAGTGTCGCCTGCGGATAAGCGGCGCGCAATGCGCGCAAACCATGGCCGAGGCCGCAGCCGGCGTCGAGCACGCGCGCACCGTCCGCCAGCGACGCGTGCAGCGGCAGTGACTGCAGCACGCCGGCCGGTGTCGGAAACAGCGGCGCATCGCGCCACGCGCGCAGCGGGTAGACCAGCGCAATCAACAGCAGCGGCAGCAGCCACGCCCAGGCCGGCAGCGCGACCGCACCGGACAAGCCCAGCGACAAGGGGAAGCCGGCCGCCACCGCCAGGCTGCGCCAGCGCGTGGCAGCCAGCAGGCTGGCTCCGGCACCGGCCACGCTGCCGATGGCGACCGCAAGCCATTCCGGCATAGCCAGCGCCAGCGCCAGCGCATAAAGCAGCCAGCACAGCAGCCACGCGGCCAGCGCCGGCAGCGGCCAGCGCGTCAGCAAGGACCGCCCCCGGAACATGGCAAGGCGCCGCGCACGGGCATCAAGCCCGCACTCACACACGTCGCTAAAATGCAGGATTCGATACGCATCGATCGCAAAGGAAATTCAGATGAAAGTGAAGCAGATTCTGTCGGGCGTGGAACTCGTGATCGTCGACCTGGAAGTCGAGCTGAACGGCACGCTGCGCTCTTCCCACACGCTGTGCGCACGGCTGAAGGACGAGCACGGCAATGACCAGGTCATCCCGCTGAATACGCCGGACGGCCGGCCGATTTTCATGAAGCCGGAAAACGCGATCACGGTCGGATAATCATTCATTCATCGCCTGCGCGAGCGCGTTGAGCCCGCGCCGGCGCCGCCGTCAGAGAAAGCGATCAAGCAGCTTGCGCGAGTGCCGGTCGAGGGCGCGCATGTCCGTCACCCGGTAGGTGACGCCGTGGCTGTCGGTAATCAACAGCCCGCCGCCGCGCAGCCGGCGAATATCCTCCTCGCCTTTCAGCACGAACATCGTCGCGCCACGGTCGGTCTGCACCTGCCAGCTGCTGGGCGTGGCAAAGGTGCTCACGCTGACCAGCCGCTCGACCACGGGCAGAAAATCGCGCTGCGCGATCTCTTCCTGCACCAGCGCGCGGGTGTCGCTGTCGAGGCCTGACAGCTGCGCGATGAAAGCCAGCTCATGGCCGTCGGCGCCGACCAGCGACACATTCTCGCCAGGGGCGTCGATGGGGAAGGCCTGCACCGGCACGACGCCGACGTGCTCGACACCGGATTCGTCAATGAACACGAGCCGGCCGAAAGCGTCGCGCTGCAGGCGGTGCGCGACCGGCATCCAGGCCTTGCCGCTGGATTCGGCCATCATGCGTTACCTGTCTTGGTGAGAGGAAGATGCAGCGGCTGCGGCACGCTGTCCTCAGTATCAACATTGCGCGCCTGCGCCTCGTAGAGCCGCCAGTAAGCGCCCTGTTTTTCCATCAGTTCGTCATGCGAGCCGATCTCGACGACCTCGCCGCGCTCGAGCACGACCAGCCGGTCGGCACGGCGCAGCGTGGACAGCCGGTGCGCGATCGCGATCGTCGTGCGGCCCTGCACGAGATTGTCCAGCGCCTTCTGGATCTCTTTTTCGGTCTCGGTATCGACCGACGACGTGGCCTCGTCCAGCATCAGGATGTGCGGATTGATCAGCAGCGCGCGCGCAATCGAGATGCGCTGGCGCTCGCCGCCGGACAGCCCCTGCCCGCGCTCGCCGACGATGGAATCGTAACCATGGCGCAGCCGCAGGATGAATTCATGCGCATGCGCGGCGCGCGCGGCGGCAATGATCTCGGCGCGTGTCGCGCCCGGCTTGCCGTAGGCGATGTTTTCGGCGATGGTGCCGTGAAAGAGGAAAGGCTCTTGCAGCACCAGGCCGATGTGCTTGCGGTAATCGGCGACCGCATAGCGGCGGATATCGATGTCGTCGATCATGATCGCGCCATCGGACACATCGTAGAAGCGGCAGATCAGGTTGATCAGCGTGCTCTTGCCCGAGCCGCTGTGGCCGACCAGGCCGATCATCTCGCCGGGGCGGATGTCGAAATTGATGCCTTTCAGGATGCGCCGGCTGCCGTGGCGGAAGCCAACGTCGCGGATCGAGATCGTGCCGGGCACCGGCGCCATCGGCACCGGCGTGGCCGGCTCGGGCACGCTGGAGCTGTGGTCGAGGATGTCGAAAATGCGCTTCGCACCGGCCGCGGCCTTTTGCGTGTGCGACACGATGCGGCTCATCGAATCGAGACGGCCGTAGAAGCGGCCGATGTAGGCAATGAACGCGACCAGCACGCCGACGGTGACGCCGTGATGGATCACCAGCCAGATGCCGAACGCCCAGACAATCAACAGGCCGACTTCGGTCAGCATGGTCACGGTGGGCGCGAACAGGCCCCAGGTGCGATTGAGCTTGTCGTTGACCGCGAGGTTGTGCATGTTGGCATCGCGGAAGCGATCGGACTCGCGCTTTTCCTGCGCGAAAGCCTTCACCACGCGAATGCCGGGAATGGTGTCGGCCAGCACGTTGGTGACGTCGCCCCAGATCCGGTCGATCTTCTCAAAACCATAACGCAGCCGGTCGCGCACGCTGTGGATCAGCCAGACGATCAGCGGCAGTGGCAACAAGGTGACGACGGTCAGCCAGGGGTTAATGGTGAACAGCACGACCGCCGTCATGATCAGCAGCAGCACGTCGGTGGCGAAGTCGAGCGCGTGCAACGACAGGAACACGCAGATGCGATCCGATTCATTGCCGATGCGCGCGATCAGGTCGCCGGTGCGCTTGGCGCCGAAATAATCGAGGCTCAGCGTCATCAGGTGATCGAAGGTCGCCGTGCGCAGATGCGCACCGATGCGCTCGGACACCAGCGCCAGCAAATACGTGCGCCACCAGCCCAGCCCCCACGCCGCAAGCGCGGCGGCCAGCAGACCGGCGAGATAGATCTTCACGTCGTGCATGTCGATCTGCGTGCCTTTCTGGGTCGGGATCAGGATCTCGTCCATCAGCGGCATCGACAGGTAAGGCGGCACCATCAGCGCGGCGGTCGACAGCAGCGTGAGCACAAAGCCTAGCAACAACTGCATCTTGTAAGGCCTGGCAAAACGCCACAGCCGGAACAGCACCCAGGTCGATACCGGCTCAAGCAGCTCGCGATGACAGACCGGACATTCCTCGCTGTCGTCCGGCAGCGACGCCTGGCAGCTCGGGCAGCGCGGTCCGCCCTCGTCGGCCGGAAGCGGCTGGCCGGTGCGCGCGGCCTGCACTTTGTCGAAGCTCTGGATGAAGCGGATCGCACCGACTTCCTGCTCCAGTGTGAAGCGCCAGCAGGCGAGCCGGCGGTCGTGATCATGCAGCGCCAGCACGGCCACGCCGCCATGGTCGCCATGGTGCAGCGTGAGCCCGCTGTCGAGCGCCCAGCTGGTCCACCGGCCACCATCCGAATCGCTTATTATTCGTTCCGTTGTCAGCAGCACGCGGCCGCGCGCAAATTGCAGCGCGCCGTTCAGGTCGGGCTCGAACGTGGCCAGCAAATGTTCGCCGGCATTCAGCGGCGGCGCCGCGTCTCCGGCCTGGGGTGCTTCTGTGCGTGGGGCTTCTTCTGTGTTGGTGGCGCTGGACGGCATGAATCAGTAAAGAAGTCGTGCAAGCTAATCGAATGTCCGGACGGTGGTTGCCGGCCGGTCCCTGGACGGGAAGCGCGGATTGTCGCCGAAACCGGCGGTCCAGTCCAACCTCGCCGTTATCTTACCTCTTTGTCACTCGATCGACCGAATGAACTCTTCCGATACCCGGCCCCTGCCCCCCGGCCCGCTGACCATCAGCGTGCCGCGCGTGACTTACCTGCGCGGCCCTAATATGTGGACGTACACGCCCGTGATCGAGGCCTGGCTGGACCTCGGTGTGCTCGAAGAATGGCCGAGCAACCTGCAGCCCGGATTCGTCGACCGGCTGCTGGCCGTGCTGCCGCAGGTGGCCGCCCATCATTGCAGCCCGGGCGTGGCCTATGGTTTCGAGCAACGCCTGCGCGAAGGCACCTGGATGGGCCATGTGCTGGAACACGTGATCATCGAATTGCTCGAGATGGCCGGCGTTGAGGCCGGCTTCGGCCAGACCCGCGAGACCACGAAGTCGGGTACCTACCGAATGGTGTTCCGCGTGCCCGACGAGACCGTCGGCCGCACGGCGCTGGCGTCCGGCCTGGCGCTGCTGCATGCGGTGATCAACCGCGAGCCCTTTGACGTCGAGCCTGAGCTGGCGAAGATCCGCAAGGCAGTCGACGAGTATTACCTCGGCCCGTCGACCGCGCATATTGTCAATAGCGCCAAGCGCCGCAAGATCCCGCACATCCGCCTCAATCAGGGCAACCTGGTGCAGCTGGGCTACGGGGCGCTGCAAAACCGTATCTGGACCGCTGAGACCGACCTCACCAGCGCGATCGCCGAGGGCATCGCCGGCAACAAGGACCTGACAAAATCGCTGCTGCGCTCGTGCGGCGTGCCGGTGCCGTATGGCGAAGTGGTGCACACCGTCGAGGAAGCGGTAGCGGCGGCCGAAGACATCGGCCTGCCGGTGGTGGTCAAGCCGCGCGACGGCAACCGCGGCCGTGGCGTGATGCTGAACCTGCGCTCGCTGGATGAAGTGCGGGTCGCCTTTCCGGTCGCGCGCGCCGAAGATTCGGACGTGATCGTCGAGCAGTTCATTGAAGGCGACGAGCACCGCGTGCTGGTCGTCGGCGGCAAAGTCGTCGCCGTGGCGCGCGGCGAAAGCGCGTGGGTGACCGGCGACGGCACCTCGACCATCGTGCAGCTGGTCGATGCGCAGCTCAATAGCGATCCGCGCCGTGGCAATGCCGATATTCATCCGCTCGAGACGCTGCAGCCGCGATCGAACGGTGTGATCCTCGCCAACCTGCAGCGGCAGCAGCTGACGCCCGATTCGGTGCCCGAGGCCGGCCGGCGCGTGCTGGTGGTCGCCAACGGCAACCATGCGATCGAATGCACCGACAAGATTCATCCGGAATATGCGCACCTGTGCACGCTGGCCGCGCGCGTGGTCGGACTGGACATCGCCGGCATTGACCTGGTGTGCAAGGACATCGCGCAAGCGCCCGACTCGCAGATCGGCGCGGTCGTTGAAGTCAACGCCGGCCCCAGCCTGCTGATGCACCTGAAGCCGGCTGAGGGCAAGCCGCAGCCGGTGGGCGACGCCATCGTCAGCCATTTGTTCCCGGAAGGCCAGCGCGGCCGCATTCCGATTGTCGGCGTGGCCGGCAGCCAGGGCACCACGCCGATTGCACGGCTGGTGGCGTGGCTGATGCAGCTCTCCGGCGTGCGCGTGGGCGTCGCCTGCGGCGAGGGCCTGTTCGTCGGCACGCGGCAGCTGGAGTCCGGCGACTGCGCGCACTGGGAGCCGGGACAGCGGCTGCTGATCAACCGTAACGTCGAAGCGGCGGTGTTCGAGAATGGGCCGATGTCGTTATTGACCGAAGGCCTCGCGTACGACCGCTGCTGGGTCGGCATTGTCACCGACAGCCAGCCGGTGCCGGGGCTGGACGCACAGCTGATGACGGAGGCGGAGCATCGCTTCAAGATCCTGCGCACGCAGGTCGATGTGGTGGTCGAGACCGGCGCTGCCGTGCTGAACGCCACCGACGAGACCGTGCTCGACATGGCCCGGCTGTGCGACGGCGACGTGCTGCTGTATGCGCCTGATGGTCAGCATCCGGCGCTGCTCGCGCACCGTGAGGCGGGCAAGCGCGTGCTGTACATCGACAATGGCCAAATGGTGCTCGCGCAGGACAGCCGCGAGATCGACCGCATGCACCTGCAGCGCGACCTCAGCGCCGCCGCCGCCGCGCTATCGCCCGACGTGCTATTGGCCTCGGTCGGCGCCGCCTGGGCGCTGGGCCTCGACACCCGGCTGATCCGTACCGGCCTCGACACGTACGGCACCGAGCAGGCACGCACCATCGTAATCGCCTGACGCCACCCTCGACACAAAGACGACATGGAACTGAAACAAACGCGGGCCCTGCGCGGGCCCAACCTGTGGAGCCGCTACACCGCCCTGGAAATGGAGGTGCTGTGCACGCCGGCCGAGTGTGAGATCGACCGCCTGCCCGGCTTTGAAGAGCGGCTGCGCGCGCTGTGTCCCGGCGTCGGCGAGCTGCGCGGCCCGGCCTTCCAGGGCTCGCTGACGCTGGCGCATGTGCTCGAGGCGGTGATGCTGGCGCTGCAGGTCAAGGCCGGCTGCCCGCTGTCCTTTTCACTGACCAGCGCGACGCCGGTGCCGCACTTGTACCAGGTGGTGGTCGAGTACAGCGAGGAAGATGTTGGCCGGCGCGGGCTCGCGCTGGCGATGCAGCTGGCGCAGCATGCGTTCGATCTGCACAGCGGCCGCCTGCCGGCCGATGCGCCCGCGCCCGACGTGGCCGCCATGCTGGCCGAGCTGCGCGAGCTGGACGAAGACATTCGCCTGGGACCCAGCACCGGCTCGATCGTGAATGCGGCCGTGGCGCGAGGCATTCCGTTCCGTCGCCTCACCAGCGGCAGCCTGGTGCAGCTGGGCTGGGGCTGCCGGCAGCGCCGCATCCAGGCGGCCGAGGTGGATTCCACCAGCGCGGTGGCCGAGACCATCGCACAGGACAAAAACCTGACCAAGCACCTGCTGCATGCCGCTGGTGTGCCGGTGCCGATGGGCGCGCCGGTGAAAGACACCGACGAGGCCTGGGCAGTGGCATCGAAGATCGGCCTGCCGGTGGTCTGCAAGCCGCAGAACGGCAGCCAGGGCAAGGGCGTGACGGTCAATATCGAGACGCGCGAGCAGCTGACCAAGGCGTTCGATGCCGCGACCGTGGCCGCGCGCGGCAAAGGGCCGGTGCTGGTCGAAAAATTTTTCCCCGGCAGCGATTACCGGCTGCTGGTCGTTGGCAACCGTCTGGTGGCGGCAGCGCGGCGCGATCCGCCGCAAGTCATTGGCGATGGCGTGCACAGTGTGCGCTCGCTGGTCGAGCAGGTGAATGCCGATCCGCGCCGCGGCGACGGACATGCGACGCCGCTGACGAAGATCAGTTTCGACGAAATCGCGATGGCCTGCCTGTCCGACCAGTCGCTGACGCCGGACTCGGTGCCCGAACAGGGACGCCGTGTCATCTTGCGCAACAACGCCAACCTGTCGACCGGCGGCAGCGCGACCGATGTCACCGATGACGTGCATCCGGAAGTGGCGGCGCGCGCGATCGACGCGGCCGCGATGGTCGGCCTGCATGTGTGCGGCGTGGACGTGGTGTGCGAGAGCATCATGCGCCCGCTGGAAGAGCAGAACGGCGGCGTGGTCGAAGTGAATGCCGCGCCCGGCCTGCGCATGCACCTGAACCCCTCGTACGGCAAGGGCCGCAACATCGGCGAGGCCGTGATGCAGCTGATGTTCGAGCCCGGCGAAGATGCGCGAATTCCGGTGGTGGCCGTGACCGGCGTGAACGGCAAGACCACCACGACCCGGTTGATTGCGCATGTGCTGGCGCATCAGGGACTGTGCGTCGGCATGACCAACACCGACGGCGTGTATGTCGGCGGACGGCAGACCGACAGCGGCGACTGCAGCGGCCCGAAGAGTGCGCGCAGCGTGCTCGCGCATCCGCACGTGCAGGCGGCAGTGCTCGAGACCGCGCGCGGCGGCATGCTGCGCGAAGGACTCGGCTTCGACAAATGCTCGGTGGCGGTGGTGACCAATATAGGCGAAGGCGACCATCTGGGACTGAACCATGTGCATACGCCGGCCGACGTCGCGCGCATCAAGCAGATGATCGTGCAGAACGTCGCCGTCAATGGCTTTGCCGTGCTGAACGCAGCCGACCCGCTGGTGGCCGCGATGGCTGCGCACTGCCCCGGCCGCGTGATCTTCTTTGCGCCGAATGCATCCCACCCGGTGCTGATCACGCATCGCGCGCGCGGGCATCGCGTGGTGTACGTCGAAAATGGCGACATCGTCGTGGCCGAGGGCGCGCAGGCGCACCGCACGCCGCTGGCGAACGTGCCGCTGACGCAGGGCGGACTGCTCGGCTTCCAGGTCGAGAATACGCTGGCGGCGGTCGGCGCCTGCTGGGCACTGGACCTGCGCTGGGACGCGATCGTCAGCGGCGTGCAAAGCTTCAACAACGACACCATCGGTGCGCCGGCGCGCTTTAACCTGATGCAGTACCGGGAGGCCACGGTCGTTGCCGACTACGGCCATAACCCGCATGCGATGCGCGCGCTGGTGGCCGCTTTCGATGCACTGCCTGCGAAGGAAGGCGCGCGCCGCACCGTGGTCGTCAGCGGCGCAGGTGACCGCCGCGACGAAGACCTGCGCGAGCTCACGCGCGTGCTCGGCGCGGCCTTCGATAACGTGATCCTGTATGAAGACGCCTGCCAGCGCGGGCGCGCCGACGGCGAGGTGCTGGGGCTGCTGCGCGAAGGCCTGCAGGGCGCCGCCCGTGCCAGCCATGTCGAAGAGATCCGCGGCGAATTCATCGCCATCGACCGCGCGCTCGCGATACTGAAGCCGGGCGACCAATGCCTGGTGCTGGTCGATCAGGTGCAGGAAGCGCTGGCGCACTTGTCGCAGCGCGTGGCTGCCGGCTAAGCCGCCGCTGCGTGCCATGGCTGACCGCGCCGACAGGCGCGGTCAGTTCGCTCCCGCCGGCAAGGCCAGCGTCAGACCGGTGCGCGCAGCCAGCGCGTCGACGTCCTGGCGGGTATCGAGGTCCATCACGAAATGCTCGTTTGCCGTCACATGACGGTGCACCCGCTCGGGATGCTCGTCGGTGAACTTGCGCAGCGCCAGGCGGCCTTCGGCCAGCATCGAGCGGATCAGCGCGCCTGAAAAAGCCACCGGGTTGCCGCGCTCGCCCTGCACTTCCGGCAGCACCACGTCCGCGCCCGCTGGCCGCTGCGCAAACGCGGCCTTCAGCTCGGCGAACTCAGCGCTGCCGACCAGCGGCTGGTCGGCCAGCGCGACGATCACCATGTCAAAGTCACCGCCCAGCGTCTGAATACCCAGCCGCACTGATGACGGCTGTCCGGCGTCCGGGTCCGGGTTGCGCACCACGGTCACAGCGAATGTGTCGGCCAACGGCGCAATACGGTCGTGATAATGGCCGGTGACGAGCACGATCTGCGCCGCACCGGCCGCGGCCAGCGCCGTCAGGTGCCGCTCAAGCAGCGTCACACCGTCGATCGTCAGCAAACACTTCGGCAGGTTGCCCATGCGCGAACCCTGTCCTGCGGCAAGCAATACGACTCCGCAAGTAATGCTATCTGTTGTCATTGTTTGGAATTGGCCGGTCAGTCGTTATCTGGCATTGCGCTCGCCGGCAGCGCCGGTCAGCGGCGTCATTGTGCCTGAACGCCGGTCTCGCATTGCCTGGTTCGCTGAACGAGACTAACTTCCTGAAAAGCTTCGGTTTTCCTGACATAATTTCACGTCAAACCTGACAGAAAACTGACAATCGCTCGTTACACTTCGGCGTTTGTTAATTCTTGGCAAAAATTCTAAAAGGAAAAGCATGAACCTCCGCAGGATTCGGCACGCGGCCCCGGCAGCGGCGGCATTGCCTGACCCTCATCCATGGCGACGCTTGGGCGCGGCAGTCCTGCTGGCCAGCCTGTTACCGCTGGCACCGGCGGCCAGCGCACAAAAAGCGCCGACCGCCAAGGCCAAGGCAAAAGCCACTGCGCGCGCAACGGCCGACAAGACGGCCAGGCCCGTTGCCGCGCCGGCTGCGGCTCCTGCGGTTTCTCCGGCTACGGCTACGGCGGTCGAGGTCGCTCCGGCGGCGGTCCCGGCGGCCGCGACCTCACCTGCCGTTGCTGAGTCGGCAAGGCCGGCGCAGCCAAGCGCACCGGCGCCGCTGATGATCAGCATCGACAGCCTGGTCGACACCGTGCTGCAGTACAACCCGTCGCTGGAAGCCGCGCGCAGGACGATCGATATCGCCAGCGCCGGCGTCATCACCGCCGGCGCCTATCCGAACCCGCGTCTGGAACTGAGCGCCGGCCGCAATGCGACGCCGACGCCGACCGCTGCCGCCGGCAATGTGCAGGGCTTCGGCATTTCGCAGACCATCGAAAATCCTGCACTGCGCAGCGCGCGCGTGAACACGGCGCTGTATGGCGAACAGGCGTCGGTGCAGCAGTTTGCGCAGACCCGCAATGCGCTGGTGGGTGAAGTACGACTGCGTGCGTATGAATATCTGCTGCGCCGCGAAGAGGCAGCGGCGGCGGCCGAGGCGCTGAAACTGCTCGAACAGACCCGTGAGCGCATCCAGGTCCGGGTCGACACCGGCGAGACCGGCAAGCTCGACCTGATCCGCGCCGAGGCCGAGATTGTCAACGCGCGCCAGCGCGAAGAGACGGCGCGACTGCAGATTGCGCAGGCATCAATCGCACTGAACCGGCTGGCGGCCGGCAAGCTGCCGCCGAACTGGCAGCTCGATGCCGTGCTGGCCGACGAGAACGAGCTGCCGTCGCTGGACATGCTGAAGGAACTGGCCGTGCAGCAAAACCCCGAGGTGCGCGTGCTCGAAGCCGAGCTGCAGCGCAACCAGTCGCGCTTCGACGAGGCGCGCGCCAGCGTATTGCCGGGGGTGGACCTGCGGCTGTCGCAGCTGCGCGAGCCTGAAGTGCGGCAGGACATTGTCGGCGTGTCGGTCCAGATCCCACTGTTTGACCGCCGGCGCGGCCCGCGCGCTGAGGCGATCGCCGAGCGCGAACGCACCCTGGCCAGGCTCGAAGGCCGCCGCGCCGAACTGGTCCAGCAGCTTGAACTGGCGTGGCGCGCGGTCGAGATCGCGCGCGTCAAGGTGCAGGCGCTGTCGGAGGGCGCGGTGCGCTCGTCCGAAGCGGCGCTGCGCGTGGCAGAAGCGGCCTACCGTTTCGGCGAACGCGGCATTCTTGAAGTGCTCGATGCGCAGCGCGTGCTGCGCGCAGTGCGGCAAGACCTGCTGCTGGCGCGCTTTCAGCTGCAGGCGTCGCTGATCGAGCTCGACACGCTGGCCGGCCGCTATGCGGTCGACAAATAAGGCCTGCCCTGGCCTCCCCATTCCGATCCGAGAAAAAGACACTCACATGAACGCGAAAGCGCAAGCGATTCCCCTGCTCCTGACGGTGGCGCTGTCCGCCGCCCTGCTGGCGGGCTGCGGCAAAGAGAAGAGCGAACCCGCAAAGAGCGACGCGGCCAAGGCCGCCCCGGCCTCCGGCGCCGTCAAGGCGCAAGACCCGATGGAAGTGGTACTGACGCCCGAGATGGCCAAGCAGTTTCGCATCGAAAAAGCCATGATGGCAGACCTGACGATCACGCAGCGCGTAGCCGGCCGCATCGATGCCAATGAACGCCTGACCACGCGCATCGGCGCCTCCATCACCGGGCGGGTGGTGAACGTGCTGGCCGAGGTGGGCGACCGCGTGAAGGCCGGACAGGTGCTGGCGATGCTGGCCAGCCCCGAACTGACGAACTCGCAGCTCGCGTATTTGCGCGCGCTGTCGGCCACTAAGCTGGCCGAGCGCTCGGTCGAGCGCGCGCAGGCGCTGGTGGCCGCCGACGTGATCGGCACGGCCGAACTACAAAGGCGCGAGGTGGAGCTGTCAGTCGCGCGTGCCGAGCTGCGCGCGGCCAGCGACCAGCTGCGGCTGATCGGCCTGTCGCAAGGCGCGGTCGAGCGGCTGCGCGATTCCGGCGCGATCGCGCCCGAAGTACCGATCACGTCCACCCGCACCGGCATCGTCATCGAGCGCAAGGTCAGCCAGGGCCAGGTCGCGCAGCCGGGCGATCCGCTGTTCACGGTGGCCGATCTGTCAAATGTATGGGTGGTCGGCGCGCTGCCGGAACAGGACGCCAACTCGGTGCACCTGAACCAGCGCGTCGAGGTCGAAGTGCCGGCGCTGGGCGCGGAAAAGCTGACCGGGCGTATCGTCTACGTCAGCGATACCGTGCAGCCGGACACCCGCACCGTGCCGATCCGCACCGAGGTGCAGAACCCGAAATTCGAGCTCAAGCCGCAGATGCTGGCGTCGCTGAAGCTCAATGGCATGGTGTCGAAGCAGCTGGCGGTGCCGGCCTCGGCCGTGGTGCGTGAAAACGATAAAGATTATGTATTCGTGCACCTTGGCGACCAGCGCTTCCGCCTGACCGAGGTCACGCTCGACCCCGCCGCCGGCGAGCTGCGCCCGGTGCGCAAGGGCATCGATGAGGGCACGCCCATCGTCGTCGATGGCAGCTTCCACCTGAACAGCCAGCGCAAGCGCGCCGAGCTGGAGTAAGCCGATGAGATCACTGATCAAGGCGGCGCTCGAGCAGCGCCTCATCGTGGTCGTCATTGCGCTGGCGCTGATCGGGTTCGGCGTGCGCGCGGCGATGAAGCTTTCGGTCGACGCCTTCCCGGACGTGACGAACATCCAGGTGCAGGTCGCAACCGAAGCGCCGGGACGTTCGCCGGAAGAAGTCGAGCGCTTTGTCACCGTGCCGCTAGAAATCGCCATGACGGGCCTGCCCGGCCTCACCGACATGCGCTCGCTGAACCGCAGCGGGCTGTCGATCATCACGCTGGTCTTCACCGACAGCACAGACGTTTACTTCGCCCGCCAGCTGGTGATGGAGCGGCTGATGGAGGTGCGCACGCGGCTGCCGGACGGCATTACGCCGGTGCTGGGACCGGTGTCGACCGGTCTGGGCGAAGTGTTCCAGTACACGCTCGACCATCCGGACGACGGCAAGCGCGCGCTGTCCGAGTCCGAGCTGATGGAGCGCCGCTCGATCCAGGACTGGGTGGTGCGGCCGATGCTGCGATCGATCGCCGGCGTGGCCGAGATCAATTCGTTCGGCGGCTTCGAAAAGCAGTACCAGGTGTTCGTCAACCCGGACCGCCTGCGCCACTATCATCTCGGTATGGAGCAGGTGCGCGACGCGATCGCGCGCAACAATGCGAACTCCGGCGGCGGCATTCTGCCGCAGGGCGCCGAACAGTTCCTGATCCGTGGCGTCGGCCTGACGCGCACGGTCGAGGATGTCGGCAACATCGTGCTGAAAGAAGAGCGCGGCATTCCGGTGTTCGTGCGCGACGTGGCCGATGTGAAGATCGGCCCGGCGGTGCGCCAGGGCGCGCTGGTGAAAAACGGCGTGACGGAATCGACCGGCGGCATCGTAATGATGCTCAAGGGCGGCAATGCGAAAGAGATCGTCACGCGCATCAAGTCGCGCATCCATGAGATCAATGGCAAGCAGATGCTGCCCGGCGGCCTGCAGATCGTTCCCTTCTACGACCGTACCGAGCTGGTCGATGCATCGCTGTGGATGGTCGGCAAGGTGCTGCTCGAAGGCGTGATCCTGGTGGTGATCGTGCTGTTCGTCTTCCTCGGCGACCTGCGCTCGTCGCTGGTGGTGATCGCCACACTGGTGATCACGCCGCTGGTGACCTTCATGGTGATGAACAAGATCGGCCTGTCGGCCAACCTGATGTCATTAGGGGGGCTGGCGATTGCGATCGGGCTGATGGTCGATGGCACCGTGGTGGTGGTGGAAAACGTCTTCCATAAGCTCGGCCATGCGAAGCCGCACGAGCGCGTGAAGGTGGTGCTCGACAGTACGCTGGACGTGGCCAAGCCGACCATCTACGGTATCTCGATCATCATCCTGGTGTTCCTGCCGCTGATGACGCTGACCGGCATGGAAGGCAAGATGTTTGGCCCGCTGGCCCTGACGATCGCGATCGCGCTGGCGGTGTCGCTGGCGGTGTCGCTGCTGCTGTCGCCGGCGCTGTGCGTGTACATTCTGAAGGGCGGCGCCGACCATGACACCAGGCCGATCGCCTTCATGAAGCGCCACTATCTCGCGCTGTTCGAGCGCGCGATGGGCTCGCAGAAAAAGACGGTGGCTGCGGCAGTGCTGCTGTTGCTGGCGTCGTTCGCGATCGTGCCTTTCCTCGGCAAGAGCTTCATTCCGATCATGAAGGAAGGCTCGATCACGCCGTCGATCATCCGCATGCCCAGCATCTCGCTGGACGAGGCGGTAAAGATCGACATGGAGGCGATGAAACTGGTGGCGCAGGTGCCGGGCGTGCGCGCCGCCGTGTCGGTGCTGGGCCGTGGCGAATCGCCGGCCGACCCGTCGGGCCCGAACGAGTCGAACCCGATCGTGTCGATCGACCCGAAGGCAGAACGTTCGCAGGCCGAGATCGAAGAAGACATCCGCCAGGCGCTGGCGAATATTCCGGGCGTGCAGATCGTGATGAACCAGCCGATCGCGCAGCGCGTCGACGAAATGCTGACCGGCGTGCGCTCGCAGCTGGCCATCAAGATCTTCGGCGATGATCTCAATGAGCTGCGCAATCTGTCGGAACAGGTGGCGCGCATCGTGAAGACAGTGCCGGGCGCGCGCGACATTCGTGTCGACCGCCTGTCAGGGCAGCAGACGCTGACCATCGACATCGACCGCCGCGCCATCGCCCGCTATGGCATCAATGTTGCCGACATCCATACCATCATCGAGACGGCGCTCGGCGGCAGCGAGGTCAGCCAGCTGTATGAAGGCGAGCGCCGCTATGCGATCCTGCTGCGCTATCCGGAAGGCTTCCGCAATTCGGTCGACGTGATCCGCGAGACCCTGCTGCGCACGGCCGACAATGCGGTGATCCCGCTGGAGAGCGTGGCCGACGTCAGGCTGGTGGACAGCCCGCCGATGGTCAACCGCGAAGTCGGCAAGCGCCGTGTGGTGGTCGGCGCGAACGTGGCCGGCCGCGACCTCGGCGGCTTCGTCGCCGAAGTGCAGCAGCGCGTCGAGGCCGAAGTAAAACTGCCGGAAGGCTATTACTTCTCGTGGGGCGGTCAGTTCGAGAACATGCAGCGCGCGATGGGCACGCTGATGGTGATCGTGCCGCTGACCGTCGTGGCGATCTACTTCCTGCTGTTTTTGATGTTCAATTCGGTGCGGCTGGCCGCGCTGATCATTACGGTGCTGCCGTTCGCGTCGATCGGCGGGGTGTTCGGGCTGGCCATTACCGGCGAATATCTGTCGGTGCCGGCGTCGGTGGGCTTCATTGCGCTGTGGGGCATCGCGGTGCTCAATGGCGTGGTGCTGATCACCTATGTGCGCCGCCTGCGCGAGGACGGCATGGCGCTCGACGAGGCCTTGCGCGAAGGCTGCGCACAGCGCTTCCGCCCGGTGATGATGACGGCCACCGTCGCGCTGCTGGGACTGGTGCCCTTCCTGTTCGCATCCGGCCCGGGCTCGGAAGTGCAGCGGCCGCTGGCGGTGGTGGTGATTGGTGGTCTGATCACGTCGACCCTGCTGACGCTGGTGGTGTTGCCGGTCTTGTATCGCTGGTTCGAGCCGCCGCTGACCGAGACCGACGAGCAACGGCAGCAACGGCTGACCAATACGGCGGTCTGAACGCGGCCCGTGCCTGCCGGCGACGCAGCGACAGCGCTGCCGGCAGGCGCCGACTGTGGCCTTGGTCACGATGCGCAGTGCCTCCGCTGCGCTATGATGCGCGCTGCATTGCCGCATTGGCGCATTTCACAGGCACCGGGACTACCTTTTCATGATCGAGCTGCAACTTATCGGCTGTAACGGCGGCATCGGCGGCGCGGCGCGCCAGACCACGTGTTACGGCATCGGCGAGCAGGTCGTGATCGATGCCGGCACGGGCCTCGGTACGCTGTCGCTGGAACGGCTCGCCAAGATCGACCATGTGGTGCTCACGCATGCGCACATGGACCATGTGGCGGCGCTGCCGCTGATGGCCGACTCGGTCGGCGCCTGGCGCGCGCAGCCGCTGACGGTCTGGGCCGATCCTGAGGTGCTGGCGCTGCTGAAGACCCATTTGCTGAACGACTTGCTGTGGCCGGATTTCACGCAGCTGCCCAGTATCGAGCAGCCGTTCATTCGCTTGCAGCCGATGCCCGCCGAGGGCACGGTCATCGCTGGCTACCGCATTACACCGCTGCCGGCCGACCATGGCATACCGGCCTGCGGCTATCGTGTCGAGGCCGGCGGCGTCTCGGTGGCTTTCTCGGGCGATACCGCCGATTGCGACGCGTTCTGGGAGCGGGTCGCGCAGGACGACCAGCTGGCGGCCGTCATCGTCGAATGTTCCTATCCGCAGGCAATGGCCGCGATGGCCGAGCTGACCCGGCACATGCATGCCGGACAGGTCGCCGCACGGCTGGCGGCGCTGCGCGATGGCGTGGCCGGCGTCGTCATCCATCGCAAGCCGGGACTGGAAGAAGAGATCGCGCGCGACCTGCGCGCCGCACCGCACGGCCAGGATTTGCGGCTGCCCGAGCCGGGCGACCGTTACCGCTTCGGCTGAGCCCGGATGCCGGTGAATGCATGCCGGCCGGCCACGCCGACCACATAGGCCAGACACAGCCAGGCGACCGCATCACCGACGCCGTCCGACACCAGCGCGGCCATCAGCCCGATAGCGCTGACGGCCGCCAGCTGCAGAGGCTTACGGAGAATCTCGCAGGTGGTTTTCATGGCGATGCGCTCCCGGCGCTCATGCGCGCGTCCGCCTGCCGGCGCCGGCGCGCCAGCCACAGATACAGGCCGCTGCCAAGCACGATGA
>JACCDS010997883.1_pt1 | contig 18085 bp, 17 predicted proteins | sample 7446441 | NCBI WGS metagenome assembly JACCDS01 (sample SAMN15323445, study PRJNA562643) | freshwater metagenome | isolation source: river surface water | place: USA:Blue River Watershed | collected 2017-08-17
ATGAGCCCGCTCGACAGACGTGGAGGGAAATGGTGACATCGTTGGGGTTGGAGGAGCCGTGGTTTGTATCGGCCCGGGATTTGGTTTCGGTGCAGGCGTTGCGGGGGTTGTTGGAAGAACGGTTCTTGGGTGGTTTGGAAGGGGTAGCAGACCAAACAGTGGTAACGAATGTACGTCACGCCGAATCACTGGATCGCTGCGCTACCGAAATGCAAAGTGTGTTAGATGGGATGGTGAGTGGCCTAACCGGCGATTTGCTGGCGTTTCATTTGCGCGAGGGCATACGCTCTTTGGCAGGCATCACGGGGGAGATTGGGGTTGAAGAGATCTTGGGATCTATCTTCTTGAAGTTTTGTATCGGAAAGTGAAGTATTTGACTTTATTTGATTTTAACACTATAAATCAACACTTTAGGTAGAATTGTTTTGATTCTATTTGTTACCATTTGATTCTTTTTTGCATATATTTGTTACCATAATTGGTTAACGGTAACAAAAACACCCTCTTTGGTAACAAATTTGGTGACTTGATGGCGGTTCCTGACATCTCTAGTCATTTGCTGACATCTGTGGACGTTTCCTGACAACCATCGTGTTTAACAAATGAGTAGTAACATTACCATTACAAGGAAGTGCGAGTATTGTAAGTCCACCTTTGAGGCAAGGACGCTCTATACGCGCTACTGCTCAAAAACTTGTAATAGTAGAGACTACAAGAATAAGATACGTGAAAACAGGATTGCTGTAGCAACACTCAAGAAGAGTCCAATTCAGGTTGTACAAGACCAGCTGAATTTGGGTGACATCCCAAATAAGCCATATCTGAGTACTGATGAAGCTGCCTCCTACCTTGGTGTTAGCAAGAGAACTGTTCAAAGACTTATATCAAGTGGTCAGATTAAAGTGGTGAAACTGCTTAGACGCGTATTGATAACAAAGCAAACCTTAGATAACCTATAGTATGAAAGTAAGCATCATTAAGAAAAAGCGTAAAGAGACAGGGAAAATTGAACTTAACCTGAGCTACTATGAAAAAGGAGTACGCAAGTTTAAGAGTCTTGGAATAATTCTATTTGACCCTGAATTTCAAAAATTAACCAATGAGCAGAAACGTCACAATAAGGAAAAGCTTCTTCAGGCTGAAATGATTTGTAGCGCTGAGAATGATAAAGTCAGACAAGGCAGTTTTGGTATTGAAACAATTCAAAAACAACGCTCAAGCTTTTTAGCCTTTGTGGAAAGAGTTGCTATAGAGAGAAATACTTCTAAAGGAAATGAAGGCAATTGGTACAGCATGATTAAACATCTGAAGAAGTTTCTTCAACGTGATATAACATTTGAAGAAGTCGATGTAAAACTTTTGAATGACTTTAAATTGTACTTAGACAAAGTTGTACAAAACACGGGTAAGCCACTCTCATCAAATTCTAAGGTCGCCTATTACAACAAACTACGTGCAGCATTAAAGCAAGCGGTAAGAGAAGATATTATCAGAAAAAGTCCTGCCATGTACACTGTAGGATTTAAATCAGAAGATGTGCAACGTCAATTTTTAACAGCTGAAGAATTGAAGAATGTAGCCAAAGCAGAATGTGATATACCAATTGTAAAAAGCGCTTTTTTATTTTCATGTTTGACTGGTCTACGTTGGAGTGATGTCATGAAATTGAAATGGTCTGAAGTGTTTCATGATGAATCTAATGGATTTTATATCAGGTTTCGGCAACAGAAAACAAAAGGTACAGAGACTCAATTTTTAAGTTCAGAGGCAGTTGATTTAGTTGGAGAAAGAGGCATGCCAAACGATTTGGTGTTTAAGGGTTTGAAGTATAGCAGTTGGAACAATCAAAAACTTGCTCAATGGATGATGAGGGCTGGTGTTACTAAAACAATTACGTTTCACTGTGCAAGACATACGTTTGCTGTTTTGCAATTAGACGGAGGAACAGATATCTACACGTTAAGCAAACTACTTGGACATAAAGACATAAAAACCACCTTAGTATATTCTAAGATTTTGGATAAAAACAAATTGGCTGCATCAACAATCATTAAACTAGGTCTTCATGATTAATACAGAGCAAATATTCAAGGAATTCTCAGCTTTCATTGAAAAGTTAGAAATAGAAGAACGTCAATTCATTGATGATGAAACATCAGGATCAAACAAGTTTGTGACAGCCGCATTGAATGGATTACATACGGAAGATGCTATTGAAGTGGTAATTGATTGCTTATTTCAACGTGGCTTTACCAACTTTAAACAACAAGCAAAACGTATTCTAAAAGAAGATGGTGTACAAAAGTTATCCAGCACTATGACGTATATGGCAGGTGAACTAAGTACCATCTTTAAGAAAAGGAATACGAAATCTGTTTTATTGGATTCAATTTCTTTCAGTGAAATGCAATCTCAGCTTAATTCACAAGACTACCTGGAATGGAAGAGTGCTGTAAAGGAAGGTGTTGCTACCCCTGCTCTTTTAACAGCTTTCAATTCTGCTGTAGAAAAATTAATCAGCACCTTCCCTGATAGAGCAAAGGAATTGATCCGTGAATTTTCATCAGAGCTCAACAAAGCAGAATTTCTTGTAGACAAAGAGTTCATGAGAGAATTTGGATTAGACCTATATAATGCTCTAATAGACTCAGGAGAGTTGAGAGGAAAATTTGAAGATTTTCAAGTAGTTTGTAAGGGAGCGATTCCAAAAGAGAAAATTCAATTCAAACAAAACTCTTCATTGACAACATTTATCAACGCACTTAGCGATCTATCTGTACTATCTACTAAAAAACACTATTGGACGTACTTGGCTAATGATGCATGTGAATTATTCAGTGGTAATTGTGATGCGGAATCTCTCAGAAAGAATAAAAATCAAAACAAGAACAGTAAAGTGCTAATTGCATTTGAAAACATTCGCCATAAGTCACAATAAGCGAAACACTTATTGTGTACTAAAGGAAGTTATGGCGTTATGGCGTCATAACTTTTTTGCTTTTATACCGCCATAAAACATTGCAATTTTGACACTGCAAATAAGTTTTTTATATGGCAGAAGTTGAAATTTCAGAAAGATTAGAGCGTATTGAAATGCTCTTAGAAAGAAGCGTTACCTCCACGCAAAAGGAGCTTATGACAATAGAAGAAGCATCAATTTATTTGGGCTTCAAAATGAGTTATCTCTATAGATTAACATCTGGCAACAAGATTCCATTTTACAAACCTGGTCACAAGGTGTTCTTTAAGAAATCAGACCTTGATGAGTGGATTTTCAAACACAGAGAATCTACCCATGAAGAGATTGAGAAACGTGCACTCAATTATCTAGTTAACCAGCGTTAATCTCATTTCACTTTTCACTTTTGACAATTCTACAGTACATCCATTGATGTGCTGTTCCCCATTGAGGGATAAACAATAAAACCAAACAATATGGAAACAACATTATTTACCAATCCAATTGTATCTGACTTGATTAATGCCAAGTCATTTGCAGAATTTGAGCAGATTCTTAAAAAGGATCCAACTCAATTAGAGTCTTTACTCTTTGATCTAATGCCACAGTTAATTAATTCTGGTGTTGAGACGTTCAATAACCTTAGTGAACGCATGCCTTTTATTTACTCAAGTATGGCTGCTTTGAGTTCACTTATGACTGATGTACAAACACGCTATGCGGATAAGCCAATTTATCCTATGCTCTACTTTGCTTTGGTAGGACCAGCGGGTAGTAATAAAGGTATTGTGAAATATGCTTCAAAGATACTAAGACCCATTCATCAGGAAATTAAACAGCAATCTGAAGAGGCCTTTAAAAAATATAAAGCTGAACACAGACACTGGTTAAAAGCAGTTAAAGAACATGCTGGCTTACCAGAACCTACAAGACCACCTTACAGTATACCGATTGTATCTGCTGACATTACCAAGTCTAAGTTGATTCAACAAATTGCAGACAATGTTGGACTTCCTACTTTCATTATTACGGATGAAATTGACACACTTGTTGGTGCTGCAAGAAGTCAGTACGGTACAGGAATATCTGCTATGCTCAGATCTGCTTATCACCATGACCCCATTAGTCAGCAGCTGAAAAGTGATAATCAGCACTATGACATTGAAGAACCTAAAGTTGCCTTGTGTATTGCTGGTACTCCATCTCAAATGTTAGGCTTTATTGATAATGTAGAGAATGGTTTGTACAGCAGATTTACAATTCTATTGACTGATGATTCAATTACATGGAACTCTGTAGCTCCTTGTCCTACATGCCCTAATAGAGAAGACACTTTTAATAGGATTGGGAGAGGTTGTTTACAGTTGTTTTCATATCTGAATAGAGCACCAATTGAAGTTGAGTTTACTCAATGGCAATGGGATCTAATCAACAGTTTTGGTGAGGAAAAGCTTGGTATTTACGCCACTCTACAAAGTGAATACCTTGGGTCAGTGGTCAAACGGCATTCTTTAATGATTGTGAAACTTGCCATGGTAATTACTATTTTAAAAGCTTTTGAAACCAACAACACTTCAAGTAAACTCTATTGTGACAAAGAAGCATTTGTGGCAGCAATGATTTTAATACGGCAGAGTTTGTACTGTTCAATTGAATTTTTTGAGCAATTCAACACAGGCAAGAAAACACCACTAGCTAAAAGCAATACACTACTAATAACTAAGCTACCTTCTGAGTTCTCAAGGTATGAAGCGGTTCATGTTGCAACAGCTGAAAGAATTTCAGAGAGAACCTTAGACAGAGCCTTAGAACAACTTGTAAGTGCTGGCTTATTAATTAAAAATGGTCACGGAAAATATAAAAAGACAGATCTTGCTGTACGTGCTAACGTGGCAAATTGACAAATTGACAAATTGCCAATCTGCCAAGCAGAAGGAAAAATAAAGGGGGCTTTTCACCCCCTTTTTTATTCTATGAACCATCTAAAATCTGAGTGCTCATCTACCAATGCTTCGCCTATACCTTCAGCTAGTTCAAAAGCATTTAACCCTCTTTGAAGAAACAAGTCGATGTAACTACTTTTGTTAGCTCCTGTAAATAGGTTGTACATTTTCCAAAGGTCAATTTCCCCATTGGCATTTCTTGCAAAACTCTCATCTAGAAAATAATCTTTAGCAACCGTGTTAACCTGAGTGTCATTAAATATCAGAGCAGGGATATTGCGTTTTTTCTCTTTTGGGAGAAACTGATACAACCTGCACTTACCAAGGATTTGAGCAAATTGCTGTTCATGAATGGAAAGATGGGTTAAGCGATCCATTGCGTCAATATGCTCCTCCATTTTGTAATTCCTAATGATTTGAATCATTCTGTTTTTCAAGTCATATACAGTGCCAACTCGCAAGTCATCTACAAAACCATCTGAAGAGACGCACATGTTGCAACACACCATGTTTTTGAAACCAATGAAGAATTTAAAGTGCTCAAGAGATTTCTTGTTGTATAAGTTCTCCTGATTGTATGCTCTAACTCCACCTATGGTAAGACAGAGTTCATTTCCGCCAATCTCCCTAGTAAAACCTTGAAGTTCTATTGCAAATGCCATTCGTTCATAATAGATAGTTTTTTCATGATCCATAAGCTCATTAGCAGATTTGTGAATTGCATCAGGTGTTCTTCCCTTGATTGTGTGCGAAACCCTAATTTCAGGCTGTAAGTATGTATTTCTGCCAAATACACACTCAATTGCTTCCATTGCCGATTCAATGAATTCTTGGTGTGAAATAGTTCTCTCATTGTCTTTGGCAAATACTGGGATAGTACAGTCTGATTTTAAATGCTGAAGTTTTACGTCTATAGTATTGGCTTCAATAATTGGTGTCTTGTTCAACCTTATTGGTGAACTCGTGTAAGTTGAAAATGGTATTATTTCAACAGTTTCTGTGGGTTGATAAATTTGTAATTCCATGATTAAATGATTGTAATTAAAAAGGAGCACAGTGTTTCTGTACTCCTTTGTTTGTTTTAGTTCAACAAGCCCTCGTTAGCAAATGATAGATACTCATACTGTGGACCAATTATTAAATGATCTAAAAGAGTCATATCCATATACTCCAATGCTTGCGTTATTCTCTTAGTTAATTTTATATCTGCATCAGATGGTTGTAAGTTTCCTGAAGGATGGTTATGTGATACTAGAATACTTGTCGCCATGAGTTTTATTCCAACACTTAGCAGTATTTTCATATCTACAACAGTTCCTGAAACACCCCCTACAAATAGGTTTGAAGTCCCAATAACTTTGTTGCACCGATTCAAGTAGATCACAACGAATTGCTCCTGAAGTCCCAACTTCTCAGAGATGAATAACTGCTTGAAAATTGTAATTGCATCATCAGCGGATTTGATAACTGGTCTGTCATTTAACGTGTCTGTATATCTGTAAATAACATCCACTTCTCCAAGGTTAGTTATGTTGTTCTTCATGTTGACCATTGAGTTGTTCTTGAAGAATTTTGTATTCAGGTAACTGCCCCTTAATTACTGCAGCTCTGTGATTCAATTCTGCAGAATATGATCTGACACTTGGCTGATGTTTATACAAATGATTGAGCTCTTCAAGGGTTTTACAGGCACGTATCATTTTATAGATTTCCTCCTGAGAATATCCTTCACCTTCTTTACACCATTTAGCAATTGCATCACCAATTGATTGGTCTATTTTGAATGTTACTTTATTGCTGAAAAGTTGCGTCCGATCTTTTGTGCAGGTTGAATTGTTGCTGATGTCTAACTCAAATACAATCGTAAAGTCATATTCTAAGCCATCACGCTGAACACCTTTCATTCCAACTTTCTCAGGAATATTTTTACCATTCTTTTCTGAAAGTATATAATCCTGTTTGCTGCGTACTGTTGCAATGACATGCTTTCCAGAATTCAATATCTTTTGCACAAGTGCATTGTGACGCGGGGTCAGCTTACTCCAGTTAGTGAAGCTATTACCCACCATCTGTGAGTGAATATCCAAGATCCCTCCATCACCTTCCCATTCATGTGAAAGTGAATCAATGATAATCACATCCATGCCCGCACGTTCGCACTCATCAATTGCTTCCATGTAGCGTTCTGGTGTGAATGGCGCATTCAATGTTAACACATTGTAATTTCCTAGATGTGAATACAAATCTGCAGAGTGATTTTCAGTATCAATAACTGCAATCTTGTTCCAGTCTTTGCACAATCCATAAGCAAGTAGCAAAGCTGAGTAGGTCTTTCCTGACCCTGAGGGACCTTGCAACGCCATTCTGATGCGTGCTTGCGATCTGTTTGATTTTCTTAACTCCATGATGTTTAAATTTTTAATGTTTAACTCTTTCATAGGGGGGTTAAGATGTTGGGGTTAGTTAGGGGGGCAATTAAGGGAGGGATTCCTTGCGCAATTGAATAAAAAAGAATATTTTTGACCAAATTGGACAAGTCATTTTCTGAAATATGCTAGGAACTAAATTGAAGGAATTACGAAAAACTAAAGGTCTTTATCAGCGCCAATTAGCAGCAGCTTTGGATGTAGATACAGCATTTATTAGTAAGATAGAAAATGAGGAAAAGCGAATTTCTGTGGATCATATTTTGAAGCTTTCAAAAGTCTTAGATGCAGATTACGCTGAATTGCTTTCCCTTTGGCTAGCTGATAAATTACGTGAAGCAGTTCCTGATAGTAAAACTGCTAAGAGAGCAGCTGAGAACTTGAATATTGTCCTTTCTAATACAAAGTACGCATGATCAATCAGAATCCTGAACAAATAGCGCGTGACAATATTGACAGGCAATTGAATGCTTGTGGATGGATTATTCAAGATAAGAAAAGACTTAACCTAGCTCAAGGTATTGGAGTTGCGGTAAGAGAATATTCAACAGAAGTTGGACCTGCAGACTATGTCCTTTTTGTAAATCAAAAGCCAGTTGGTGTAATAGAAGCTAAACGTGAAGAAGAAGGTGTGAAATTCTCTGTTCACGAAAGTCAAGTAGAAGAATATGCTAACGCCAAACTTAAATTGATTGATAATTTACCATTACCATTTTTATATCTGAGTACAGGTGCAATAACAAAGTTTACAGATACAAGAGATCCAAATCCACGTTATAGAGAAGTTTTTACTTTTCACAGACCGGAAACACTTGCTAAGTGGATTAGAAAAGAATCTTCACTTAGAACAAGAATGACAGACAATTTCCCTGAGCTAGATCCTTCTGGTTTAAGAGAATGTCAAATTGATGCTATTACCAATTTAGAAACTTCTTTCAAAAAGAATAGACCAAAAGCTCTTGTACAAATGGCGACTGGTTCAGGTAAAACATTTACTGCTATCACATCTGTGTACAGACTTTTGAAGCATGTAAAAGCTGAACGTATTTTATTTCTAGTAGACACCAAAAACCTTGGTGAGCAGGCAGAAGGAGAATTTAGAAAGTACATACCTCAAGATGATAATAGACTTTTTCCTGAGTTATATGGAGTAAGTAGGTTAACAAGTTCATTTATTCCAGAAGACAGTCAAGTATACATAAGCACGATTCAAAGGTTATATAGTATTTTGAAAGGTGAAGAACTTGATGAAAGTGCCGAGGAAGAAAACCCTAATGAACAACGCTCCTATGCAAAAGAAGCTTTACCTGTTGTGTACAGTGAGAAGTTGCCTATTGAGTTTTTTGATTACATAGTAATAGATGAGTGTCACAGAAGTATTTACAACCTATGGAAGCAAGTACTAGATTACTTTGATGCCTTTCAAGTTGGGTTAACTGCAACACCTGATAACAGAACCTTTGGTTACTTTAATCAGAACATCGTTTCTGATTACGGTTATGAGAAAGCTGTTGTTGATGGTGTACTTGTACCTTACAATGTATATAGTATAGAAACTCAAATCACCAAGGATGGCGCTGCTATTAAAATGGGTGAAATGGTAGATAAGCGTGAAAGGTTGACACGTAAAAAGTTTTGGGAGTCAGTTGATGAGGATGTTGAATATACAGGTAAGCAACTAGATAAAGACATTGTCAACCCTAGTACCATCCGCACAATTATAAAGGAAGTAAAACAGCAACTTCCAAATATGTTTCCTGATAGAATTGACTCAAATGGGAACTTTGAAGTGCCTAAGATGTTGATTTTTGCAAAGACAGATAGTCATGCAGAAGATATCATTGATATTGTAAGAGAAGAGTTTGATGAGCGCAGTGACTTCTGTAAAAAGATTACCTATCAGAGTAAGGAAGATCCTAAAACTATTCTTTCTCAATTCAGAAATGACTACTACCCACGTATAGCAGTTACGGTTGACATGATTGCAACAGGTACAGATATTAGACCGCTTGAGGTACTTCTATTTATGCGTGATGTGAAAAGTAGAAGTTACTATGAGCAAATGAAAGGTAGAGGAACCAGAACTTGTTCACTAGAAGAATTAAAATCAAAAGGAACACCTTCCGCAAAATATGCTAAAGATCATTTTGTAATCATTGATGCTATTGGGGTTGAACAGTCTCAGAAAACAGATAGCAGACCTCTTGAGAAAGCGCCATCTGTTTCTTTAAAGGAGATCCTCCAGCGCATTGCAGTAGGTGACAGAAGTGAGGAAATGATGTCAACTCTTGCCAACAGGTTATTGCGCTTGGATAAGCAAATCAATGAATTTGAAAAACAGACTTTTGAAGAGAAAGCACAAGGAAAAGGAATTTCAGAGGTAGTCAGACAACTACTTTATGCACATGATCCTGATACAAAGGAAAGTATTGAGCAGATAATAAGATCTGAACAACCTGGAATTGCACCAAAAGAATTAGAAGATCAAGTTAATCATAAGCATCAGGCTATTCTTGAACATGCTATTAGCGTATTTCACAATCCTGATTTAAGGGATTTTATTGTTGATGTACGCAAGAAGTATGATCAGATTATTGATACACTTAACATTGACACGGTAGTCAATAGTGCATGGGTAAAAGACCAACAAGCAGAAGCAGAAAAACTAATTGCAGATTTCAAACTTTGGATTGAAGAGAACAAAGATGAGATCACTGCATTGCAGATTTTCTATGATCAACCCTTTAGAAGAAGAGAACTGACTTTCAAAATATTAAAGGAGTTGAGCGAGCAAATTATAAGAACAAGACCAACACTTGCACCATTGCGAATTTGGAAGGCTTATGAACAACTTGAAACAGTAACAGGGCAACCTAAGAATGAATTAATAGCTTTGGTTTCATTGATTAGAAGAGTTGCAGGAATAGACAGTGCACTTACCACTTTCGACAAAACTGTAGACAAGAATTTTGCTGACTGGGTATGGAAGAAACAGCAAGGTGCAACCATTAAGTTTACCAAAGAACAAATGGAATGGCTTTATCTAATGAAAGACCATATTGCCACTAGTGTTCATTTGGAAGTGGATGATTTAGACTACACGCCTTTTGATTCATTAGGTGGTAGAGGAAAATTGAATCAGCTATTTGGTGCAGAAATGGAAACAATTATTGAAGAACTAAATGAAGCATTAGTAGCATGATAGAAAACGAAATACCTGAAACATGGCTTGTTAATAAACTTGGGGATTTATGCTTTACAACTAGTGGTGGAACGCCCTCAAGAAAAAGAGATGACTTTTATAATGGTACAATTCCTTGGGTTAAGTCAGGTGAGTTATCCAAAGGATTGATTACAAAAACAGAGGAATACATTACAGAGGAAGCGGTAAAAAACTCAAGCGCTAAAATATTTCCAGCTGGTACGTTGTTGATTGCTCTATATGGTGCGACAATTGGGAAACTAGGATTTTTAGGAGTGGAAGCTGCTACAAATCAGGCTATTTGTGGCATTTTTAAAAATGACATACTTGAGCTTAATTATCTATATTATTTTCTCTATCACAACAAAAGTAAACTCATTGAACAAGGTGCAGGTGGAGCACAGCCGAATATAAGTCAAACAATTCTTAAAAATCTTGATATCACAGTTCCTCCACTTGCAGAACAACACCGCATTGTAGAAAAAATTGAAGAGTTATTTTCTGAGTTAGACAAGGGCATTGAAACGCTCAAAACAGCACAGCAACAATTAAAGGTGTACAGGCAAGCAGTGTTGAAATATGCGTTTGAAGGGAAACTTACCAATCCTGATGTAAAAGAGGGTGAGTTGCCTGAGGGGTGGGTGGTAAAAAGCCTTGCTCAAATAACAATAGAAAAGACAGGTCTTAGGAGAGGTCCATTCGGAAGTGCAATAAAAAAGGAGTTTTTTGTTCCTTCTGGTTACAAAGTTTATGAACAGTCAAATGCCATTTATGATGATCATAAACTTGGAAGATATTATATAAATAGAGCAAAATTTGAGGAGTTAAAGAATTTTGAAGTAAGAGAAGGAGATTTTATTGTTAGTTGTTCAGGAACTCTTGGAAAAATTACACAAATACCAAAAGGAGCTGAATCAGGTGTAATAAATCAGGCATTGCTTAGAATACGCTTATTAGAAAATGTTTTAATGCCTAAATATTTCTTATTTTATTTCAGAGCAGAATTATTTCAACGAATGATTTTTGACCAATCTCAGGGAACTGCAATGAATAACCTTATAGGCATTAAAGACTTTAAGGAGATAACAATTACATTTCCTGAGGATGTTGAAGAGCAGCTCAAATTAGTAAGTGAAATAGAATCACGCCTTTCAGTGTGTGACAAAATAGAAGAAAGCATTGAACAAGGATTACAGCAAGCAGAGGCATTAAGACAAAGTATCTTAAAGAAAGCTTTCGAAGGCAAGTTGGTTCCTCAAGACCCAAATGATGAGCCAGCCAGTGTTTTATTAGAACGCATTAAAGCAGAGCGTGCAGTAGCACAACCAGTGAAGAAAACAAAAACTAAGAAAGTAAAAGCATAACATGAGTACAGAAGCAAATAACACATCGAGTATCATAAGTAAAGTATGGAGTTTTTCCACTGTACTTAGAGATGATGGCGTTGGATATGGAGATTATTTAGAGCAACTAACTTATCTACTTTTCCTTAAGATGGCAGATGAGTTTAGTAAGCCACCATACAATAGACCGTTAAATGTTCCTGCAGGCTATGACTGGCAAGCATTAACAGACAAAAGAGGTGCGGAACTAGAAATCCACTACACCAACACGCTCAGAGAATTAGCGAATTCAAAGGGTTTCCTTGGTCAGATATTCACTAAGAGTCAGAATAAGATTCAAGACCCTGCAAAACTCTTTAAGCTCATTGATATGATTGACAAAGAGCAATGGAGTACAATGGGTGCGGACATTAAAGGAAAGATATACGAAGGGCTTCTAGAGAAGAATGCAGAAGATACCAAAAGTGGTGCGGGTCAATACTTTACTCCTAGAGCATTAATTAGAGCAATGGTAGAGTGCATTCGCCCTGAACCCATGAAAACCATTGCAGACCCTGCTTGTGGCACTGGAGGCTTCTTCTTAGCTGCTTATGATTTCATTGCTAACCCTGTTAACTACTCACTAGACAAAGAGCAGAAGCAGTTCCTAAAAATGAAAACATTTTATGGGAATGAAATTGTAGCAAGTACAAGAAGAATGGCGCTGATGAACCTCTTCTTACACAACATCGGAGACTTTGATTCAGACAGCCACATTTCGCCTGCTGATGCCTTGATTTCAGATCCTGGCTATAGAGTAGACTACGTGCTAGCTAATCCACCTTTTGGTAAGAAGAGTAGCATGACCTTTACCAATGAAGAGGGTGAGCAAGATTCAGAAGAGCTAACCTACAACAGACAAGACTTCTACGTTACTACAAGTAATAAGCAGCTGAACTTCATGCAGCATATCAGAACGATGCTGAAAACTGATGGAAAAGCTGCTGTTGTATTACCTGATAATGTATTATTTGAAGGCGGTGTTGGAGAAACAGTAAGAAAGAAACTGCTTGAAGGTTCAAACCTACATACCATATTACGTTTACCAACAGGAATCTTTTACAAGCAAGGTGTTAAGGCTAACGTATTGTTCTATGATAGTAAACCTGCATCTAAAGAGCCATGGACTAAAGAGGTTTGGTTTTATGACTTCAGAACAAATATTCACTTTACTCTAAAGAAGAATCCTTTGAAGCTAGAGGATTTACAAGACTTCATTTCTTGCTACAATCCTGAAAACATCAACAAGAGAAAAGAGACCTATCATCCTGAAACCAATCCTGAAGGACGATGGAGAAAATTCACTTATGATGAAATCATTGAGCGTGATAAAACAAGTCTGGACATCACTTGGATAAAAGACAAGAGTTTAACTGATTTGGACAACCTACCTGATCCAGATGTGTTGGCAGAAGAGATCATTGAGAATCTTCAATCAGGCATTGAGAGTTTTAAGGAGATAATGTTGGGATTAAAGTAATAGTTCATGGACACAGCAGTAAGAATAATACCAAATCACAAAGGAGATTTAATTCATGAGTATAGTGACTACAAGGGGTTTGGATATGTTACTCTTGTTTCCAATGAAGTTGCAAATGAGGATAGATTCAATTCTCTTTATAAACAACGTAAGTTTGTTTTAAATGACAGTTTGGAGTCACTTCAAGACCTTATATCTAAAACTGTTGAGGACAATATTATACCTGGAAGGCTTGTTGTAAAAGAGTTCAGAGAAAAAGAAATTCCTAAGGTTTATTTTGAAAGAATAAACAAAAAAATGCTGTATGAAGATGCCATAAAACCCTTTCTCAAAGATTTTGAATTTGGTCTAAATGTTAATGGACAAGAGTTTAGTTCTGAATCACCTAAAACTACTTTTTCAAAATTTTCAGAAAAATATTATCCTAAAAATCAAGGTCAAAGAATAATACGTTTTATTGACTATGACAGAACTGGTGAAGGACAAGACATAATTTTATCTTTTGATAAAGTAGAACTACCAAAATTTACACCAATAACTCTGGACACCATTCAAGCAACAAATATCAAAAACACATCTTCTGTTAAAGAGAATAAAGAAGACAATTTAGATCAAAAATTGAATAGTTCACCTAAAAAAGTTGACATTGAAAAAGGTCAACCTATTAACACAACCCCCAAAATTAGAGTACAAAGTAATGATGATGACTTAAAAGCTAGAAAAACAGGAAAGTTTGAAAAGTCGTTAGGTGCAATTCTATTTCCTTTAATAGTAATTGCCTACATAGGTTATATCATTATTGAGAATGACAGAATAGCAAGAATGGAAGGAAGTAGCTTGTGGGAACAATTGTTGTTATTATTTGCTGCTATTGGCATCTACGCAATCTATAAAGCTTTTAAAAAATAAGTATCGCATGGGAATAAAACTATCTAGAATTACAAAAGTAAATCCACGTGAAGTTTGGAGGCATGAAGCTCTAGATTTCACACAATGGTTAGCAAAGGAAGAGAATATAGCTGTATTGTGCGATGAGCTGGAAATCAATCTTGAGAACATAAAACCTGAAGCAGCTGCAGGTAGATATAATGTTGATATTGTAGCAGATGATATTGATACCAAGCGTAAGGTTATTATTGAAAATCAATTAGAGCCCACAAACCACAAGCATTTAGGGCAAATACTAACGTATGCATCTGCTTATGATGCAAGCGTGATTATTTGGGTTGTAACTGATTATACAGAAGAACATAGGCAAGCAATTGACTGGTTCAATAGAAACATCAGTGAAAACATATCTTTCTTCCTAGTACAAATTGAAGTGTACAAGATTGGTGATTCTGACCCTGCTCCCAAGTTCAACATTATTTGTGAACCTAACAATTGGGGTAAGACTGTAAAAAGTTCAGGGACAGGTGATGCAGTGAGCGCAACTAAGTTACTTCAGATGGAATTTTGGGAAGGATTAAAATCATTTGCTTCTGAAAAAGGAACAAGAGTTAGCTTTAATCATACACCACAACCAAAGCATTGGTTCAATATTTCAATAGGTACTAGTCGCTGTCACATTGCTTTAACGATTAATACACAGAAAGGCTATGTAGGCTGTGAAGTATACATAAGAAATGACAAAGCTCTATTTGATACTTTCTACAAGAACAAAGATCAAATAGAATCTGTAATTGGCTCAGAGCTTGAATGGATGGAACTGCCAGATGCAACTGCTTCTAGGATATTGCTGACTAAGAAAGGAAACCCAAAAGACAGAAAGCAATGGGATGAATATTATAGTTGGAGTGTTCTTACGGTAGAGAAGTTTACACAAGCTTTTAAAAAACATATTAATTAAGGTGACGATGATAAAGCTTCAATTACAAGATATACATACTGATAACTTTAATATTAAAGGAATTGATGTAAAGGTGAATTTTATCACATTGATAGAAAGTGTAATGGTGAAAATTGAAAATAATGAAGATTCAAAGTCCATTAAGAAATTCATCAATGGATTTGAAGGACTAAATGAAATTTCAATATTGCAACATCAATTTTTGGATTCAATTGTAAGTAATGAAATTTTACTTAATGCATTAAAAAATAGAGCATTTATTTTTGAAGAATTTGCCAATAAAGAAAGCTCTCCTATTTCAAAAGATTATCCAACAAAACTTGAAGCCAAAGCAAATAATATTTTAGAGAGTCTAAAAAACGAAAAAGAAAGACAGTTAGAAAAGCAGAAGAAAGCAGATGATATAGAAAATGCAAAGAGGTTAAAAGAAAATGAGAAATTGGAATTGAGAATCAAGAAAGAACAAGAACTTGAACAAGCTGCAAAAATCAAAAATGAAACACATGATATTTCTATATCCAATGGTATTAAGTATTGCAAGTATTGTGGTGATACAAGATTTGATACGACTTGCAATAGGGCATTAGGTCATAGGTATACAATCAAGAGGGTCATTGGCGAATATAGTTCAGAGTATAAGCCTGTTTGTTCAAAATGTGGACTTGACAAGTGGTGTTATAATAATGAATGTAGATAATTGAATTTTTTATGGGAGGATCTACATTAACACCAAATGGGCAAATAGAAATTGAACATATACTATTAGAACTTAAAATGGGAAGAACACAGCACATGAGACATTTTATAGATCAATATTATTGTTATCAAAATGGATATGTGACAAACAATAAAGCAGATTGGAAAAAAATATTTTGGTCTAAATATGTATCAATGGAAGCGCAAAAATTAATGACCAACAGCAACAAAGAAGTAGTAAAGGAACATGTTGTTCCATTAAAAACAATAGTGAAAATTTTGGATTCAATACCTAAAGACAGTCTGAATCAAAATCTATTAAAAGATATCTTAGATAAAATTGTGGTATTTGCTACAATTACAAAACATGAAGATAGATTGTTAACACAGTCTGGTCTAAAGAGTAAGATGCCATTTGATTTTGAAACATTTGAGAATGTGTCTTCTGATTTGTTTGCACGTTACAATTTTGTTGGAATTAAAATTTTAGAGATATGATAACTATACTGTCTTCTATTTTAGCAATAGTTGCTTTTTTTATAACTTGGCTTGTTGCAGATTTTTTTATTGCACCAAGAGACAAATGGACAAAGAGTGGTTTTGTTATTTGGCTAACCAAATTAGGGATGTCAATTACCACCGCTGCCTATACGTTTAGTATTGTGTATGTATTTTTTGGAGGTAAATAATTTATAGCTATCTAATACATCTTTGCGAGCATGGAAGCAAGAAAAGCAATTTCATTAATTAAAGTAACAAGGTGTTCAAGCAATCGCTCTTTTTTACTCTTTTTGATTCAATTTGAGCAAAATTTGTTACCTAATTGTTACCATAATTACATAACTATCTGATATTCAATATTACTTCATATTTTGCATTGGGAAGTAAATTCCCAGAGATATCTAATTAAATCGATAGCGGTTTTTCGCTACCCATTTGTAAATGGTATCGGTAAAAGTGATAGGTAAAAACCGAAAAATTGTTAGCCATCGCCAAGGTGCTTTGGTGTGGCGGAGGATGTTGAAGGCAGCGGCGGATCGCACAGAAACTTTGTCGCTCACGAAGTAAACCGTTTGCAAATCGATGTATTGAATGCCATGGCTTTTTAATAACTCTTTGGCTTCGGTGGTGCGCACGCCCAGCGCGGTGAAATTGGGGTTCTGACCCACTGCCCAAACACTTATTTTGGTGCAAAATTTACACTGGTCGTCGTACAGAATGGTCATCATGCGCAGTTCGAATTTACGTGGTATACCTGATTAAGTGTTACTCGAATTATTGTGATTTGGAACACGTCTTTCATCGCACAGAAATCGTCCGCTGTATGGGATGGTCGTTTTCCATTCCTGGGGATTATCCAAAATCTGATTCAACCAATCCTGCCACAATTTTCGCACTGTTCAAACACAATGGAATGCCACCGCCCGGATGTACGCTACCACCACAAAAATAGAGTCCTTTGATATCGTCAGAAAAGTTTTTGTGACGCAAGAAAGCGGCGAAGCGATTGTTGCTAGATGTGCCATACAATGACCCGCCGTGTGAGGATGTGCGTGATTCGATCAAAACTGGGTCAAGCACCGTTTCACAGGCAATGAGTGGTTCAATGTCGCGACCCAAAATCCGCTGTAATTTCCCCAAAATGTGCTTGCGCGCAGCTGCCGTGATGGCTGTCCAATCTTGTCCCACATGACTGGGTACATTGATCATCACAAACCAGTTTTCACAACCCGCTGGTGCATCTTTGGCATCGTACTTTGAGGTGATGTTGATATAGATGGTAGGATCTGTGTAAGGTGCGCCACCTGCGAATAAGTCTTTGAATTCCTGCTTATAATCCCCTGAAAACAAGATGTTGTGCAGGTCTAGTTCGGGAAATGTTGCCGCTATGCCCCAGTAAAACACCAACGCCGACGAAGATCGCTCTTGGTTTAAGGTGCGCTGTGGGGCCGTATGTTGCGGTAACAATTTGTTGTAAGTGGTGTAAATATCCGCGTTGCTCACCACCACATCGCCCAGTTGGGTGAGGGTTTCCTCGGATGATTGGTTTAGAACACGAATGCCTTCGGCTTTGCGGTTTGGGGCGATGATCTCTTGTACGGGATGTCCAAAGTGAAAGGTAACGCCTTGTTTAACGGCCAACTGATA
>JACCDS010786058.1_pt1 | contig 18066 bp, 24 predicted proteins | sample 7446441 | NCBI WGS metagenome assembly JACCDS01 (sample SAMN15323445, study PRJNA562643) | freshwater metagenome | isolation source: river surface water | place: USA:Blue River Watershed | collected 2017-08-17
CACGCCGGTGGCGTAACGCATGTTGTAGCCGTAGCGCATCATCACCGGCAGCGAGATCATCGCCATCGCGATGACCTGCCCGGCCACGGTGCCGGTGATGGCGCCGAGGATGAAGCCCACGATGATGACCGAGTAGCCCAGGCCGCCGCGCACCGGGCCGAACAGCTGGCCCATGGAGTCGAGCATGTCCTCGGCCAGGCCGCATTTTTCGAGGATGGACCCCATGAAGGTGAAGAAGGGGATGGCCAGCAGCAGGTCGTTGCTGAGGATGCCGAACATGTTGAGCGGCAGGTTGGCCATGAACTCGGCCGGGAACCAGCCCATCTCGATGGCGAAGAAGCCGCAGAACAGGCCCAGGGCCGCCAGCGAGAAGGCGACCGGGAAGCCGATCAGCATGACGATGATCAGGCCCGCGAACATCAGCGGGGCGAAGTTTTCCATCTGCATGGGGTAGTTCCTGAAATTGGGAGCGAGGGCAGAGGGTGCTTACTGCACCGGCTTCTCGTAGTGGGTGTCCATCGAGATCCGGCCCTGCAGATGGGCCACGCGCTTGATGATCTCGCTCAGGCCCTGCAGGAACATCCAGCCGAAGCCCACGGGCAGCAGCAGCATGGCCGGCCAGCGGATCAGGCCGCCGGCGTTCTGCGACATCTCGCCCGTGCGGTACATGCTCACGAACAGCGGCCAGCTCAGCCAGGCCAGCAGCCCCATCACCGGCAGCAGGAAGACCACCAGGCCGAACAGGTCCACATAGACCGGGCCCATGCCCTTGAGCTTGCCGTAGAAGATGTCCACGCGCACGTGCTCGTTGAGCTTGAGCACGATGGGCGCGCCCAGCATCACGGTGACGGCGAACAGGTACCACTGGATTTCGAGCCAGGCGTTGGAGCTGATGTCCAGGCCGTAGCGCACAAAGGCGTTGCCGGCGGAGATCAGGGCCGCGGCCATCACGGCAAAGGCGGCAATCCGGCCGAACCGTTCGCTGACCCAGTCAACCAGCTGCGAAAACTTCAAAAGGGCATCCATGTGCGCTCCAGGAAGGGTGATTCCGGTGTGGCCCGCCCGACGACAGCGCCCCGGGGGTGCAGGGGGTCGTCCGCAGGCTGGCAAATCTGTCGATTTTAATGGAGCCCCCAGAGCGCCCCGCTCAGCGTAAACACGTAGCGCGGGGCCGGTTCACGGCCGGCGCAAAAGTCAGGAGCCGGTCAGATCGACACGGGCTGATGGAAGGGCAATAATGGGCCATGGGTTTCGAACTTCCCGTCCCCGCCTTCTCCCGCCTCGATGCCGCCGACCTGCGCAAGGCCGGGCGCGAGCTGCTCTCGCTGGCGCTGATGGACGCGCGCAACCACACCCTGTTCCTGATCGGCCAGTACCAGCAGGCGCTCGACGGCCTGAGCGGCCTGGACTTCCCCTGCCTGCCCGAGCTCAACCCGCCACTGTGGGAGCTGGGCCACGTGGGCTGGTTCCAGGAGCGCTGGATCGGGCGCAACCTGCAGCGCCACCAGGGCCCGCGCTGCGACCCGCAGGCCGCGCCGCTGGCCTCGCTGCTACCGCAGGCCGATTTCTGGTGGGACTCCAGCCGCATGCCGCACGACCGGCGCTGGGCGCTGGCCCTGCCGCCGCTGGCCGACATCAAGTCCTACCTGCTGACCACGCTGGAGTCCACGCTGGAGCTGCTGGCCAAGACGCCGGACGAGGACGACGCCCTGTACTTCTACCGCCTGGCCCTGTTCCACGAGGACATGCACAGCGAGGCCTTCGTCTACATGGCGCAGACCCTGGGCCTGCGCCTGCAGCTGCCCCTGCCGCAGCCGGCGCTGGCGCGCGAGCCGCTGTGGGTGCCGGCCACGCGCTGGCGCCTGGGCCTGGACGCCGGCGACGGCTTCACCTTCGACAACGAACGGCCGGCGCACGAGGTCGCCGTGCCGGCGTTCGAGATCGACGCCCAGCCGGTGAGCTGGACCCAGTACGTCGAGTTCGTCGCCGATGGCGGCTACGACCGCCCCGAGTTCTGGCAACCCGCGGGCTGGGACTGGCTGCAGGACCAGGTGGAGCGCGAAGGGCGGCGCGCCCCGCGCCACGTCGAGCAGATCGGCGTGGCGCGTCCCGGTGCCAAGGGCGGCGGGCCGGGCGGCGTGCTGCAGCACTGGTTCGGCCAGACCGTGCGCCTGGCCGGCTGGTCGCCCGTGATGCACGTCAGCTGGTGGGAGGCCGACGCCTGGTGCCGCTGGGCCGGCCGGCGCCTGCCCACCGAAGTGGAGTGGGAAGTGGCGGCGCACCAGGCCGGCGCGCGTGGCTTTCGCTGGGGCGAGGTCTGGGAGTGGACCAGTACCACCTTCTTCGGCTACCCCGGCTTTGCGCCCGATCCCTACCGCGACTATTCCGAACCCTGGTTCGGCACCCACAAGGTGCTGCGCGGCGCCTCGCTGGCCACGCGCCGGCGCCTGAAGTCGCCCAAGTACCGCAACTACTTCCTGCCCGGGCGCGACGACATCTTCAGCGGCTTCCGTTCCTGCGCGCTCTGAGCCCCCGGCTTGCCGGCGCCGTAGGTCCACCAGGGCAGCAGCCGGCTCATGGCCAGCACCTCGCCCGTGCGCTCGGCGGCGTGGTAGCCCGGCAGCTGCTGCAGCACCTGCTGCCAGCCAGCATCGCGCAGCACCGTGCACAGGGCCTGCACGGCCGGCTCGTCGAGCGCCGACTTCAGGCACACCAGGTGGTAGTCCTCCTCCACCAGCGGCACGAAGTCCAGCCCGCGTGCGCGCGCCGCGACCTCGATGCCCAGGCCGGCATCGGCCTGGCCGGCGGCCACCGCATGCGCCACGGCCGCATGCGAAGGCTCGGTGTGCTTGTAGCCCTTGATGCGGCTGGCCGCCAGGCCCTGCTGGGCCAGCAGCTCGTCCAGCAGCACGCGCGTGCCCGTGCCCAGGGCGCGGTTGACGAAGCGCGCGCCGCTGCTCGCCAGCTCGCGCAGGCTGTGCAGGCCCAGCGGATTGCCCCGGGCCACCATCAGGCCCTGCGTGCGGCGCGTGAAGCCGATGATCTTGTGCAGGCCCGGCTTGAGCAGCGGCTTGTAGGTCTGCTCGGCCAGCGAGCCCACGGGGGGCTGCCGCACGGTGTGAAAGCCCGCCATCACGCAGCGTCCTTCGTTGAGCGCGCGGATCGCATCCACGCTGCCCATGAAGCGCACGTCCAGATGCAGCTGATGCCGGTCCGCCGCGTGGGCGCGCAGGGCGCTCAGCGCATCGTCGTGGCTGGCGTAGAGCGTGAGCACGTGCACCGCGTCGTCGAAGGCCACGGCGTAGGCGCGTTCCAGGTCGGCGCGCAGCGCCTCGATCTGCGGCGCCAGCCGCGCCTGCGCCTGGCGCTCGGCCCACAGCAGCTTGTGGCCGAACTCGCTCAGGCGCGCGGCCTGGCCCTTTTCCCAGACCAGCAGCTCGTTGCCCAGCTCCTGCTCCCAGCGCTTGAGCTCGCCCCAGACATGGCGGTAGGACAGCTCCAGCAGCCGCGCCGCCCCCGAGATCGAGCCGCTTTCCTGCACGGCGTGCAGCAGGTCCAGCAGCGGGTTGCGGATCAGCCCGGTCTGGGCCTGTGCCGGCGGCACGAAGGTGTAGTGGAACTGCAGCCTATGCACGTTGCTTCATATGGTGGGGTTTTGGGGCAATCCGTACGATAACCGAGACATGTCGACCTTCACCGAAAGCGCGGCCACAGCGCTGCAACTCATCGTCTCCTTCGATCCCGTCCTGCTGTCCATCGTCGGCCGCTCGCTGTCCGTCAGCGCCACGGCCTGCGCCTACGCCTGCCTGCTGGGCGTGGCGCTGGGGGCCTGGCTGGCGGTGGCGCGCTTTGCCGGCCGCGGCGTCGTGCTCACCCTGCTCAACACCTTCCTCGCCGTGCCGGCGGTGGTGGTCGGGCTGGTGGTCTACCTGCTGCTGTCGCGCTCCGGCCCGCTCGGCCACCTGGGCTGGCTGTTCCAGTTCGAGGCCATGGTCATGGCCCAGACCCTGCTGGTGCTGCCGCTGGCCACCGCGCTGACGCGCCAGGTCATCGAGGACGCTGAAGTCCGCCACGGCGAACAGCTGCAGTCCCTGGGCGCCGGCACTGCGCTGCGCGGCCTGCTGCTGGCCTGGGACGAGCGCTACGCGCTGCTGACCCTGCTGATCACCGCCTTCGGCCGCGCCATCTCGGAGGTGGGCACCGTCATGATCGTCGGCGGCAACATCGACGGCTACACCCGCGTCATGACCACCGCCATCGCGCTGGAGACCAGCAAGGGCGACCTGCCGCTGGCCCTGGCCCTGGGCCTGGTGCTGCTGGCCGTGGTGCTGCTGCTCAACACCGGCATCGCGCTGCTGCGCGGCTGGCGCGAGCATGCCGAAGTGCAGGGGCGCAGCGCCGCCTTCGAGGCGGCAAGCCTGGGGGGCACCCGATGAGCGCCGTGCTGCCCACGCCCGCCGTGCCGGTCGCCGCAGCGAGCACGGTTGCGCCGGTGTTCGCCTTGCAGGCCGCGGCCGTGGCCTTCGGGCCGGTGCAGGCCCTGCACCCGCTGGACCTGTCCATTGCGCCCGGCGAGTCCGTGGCCCTGGTCGGCGCCAACGGCAGCGGCAAGAGCACGCTGCTGCGCCTGCTGCACGGCCTGCAGCGGCCCACGGCCGGCCAGTTGCGCGCCGTGCCGGCCGCGCGCCAGGCCATGCTGTTTCAGCGTCCCTACATGCTGCGCACAAGCGCGCGCACCAACGTCGCCCTGGCCCTGTGGCTGCGCGGCACGCCCTGGCGCCTGGCCCAGGCGCAGGCCCTGGAGGCGCTGGCGCGCGTCGGCCTGGCCGAACGCGCCGGGCGTCCGGCCCGCACGCTCTCGGGCGGGCAGCAGCAGCGCCTGGCGCTGGCGCGCGCCTGGGCCCTGCGCCCCGAGGTGCTGCTGCTGGACGAACCCACCGCCAGCCTGGACCCGCACGCCAAGCGCGAAGTCGAGGCGCTGATCGCCGACTTCGCGCGCAGCCGCACGCCGCAGCACCAGCCCGTGACCGTGGTCTTCGCCAGCCACAACCTGGGCCAGGTCAAGCGCCTGGCCACGCGCGTCATCTACCTGGAGCGCGGCCGCGTGCTGGCCGACCTGCCGGTGGCCGAATTCTTCGACAGCGCGCGGCTGCAGGCTGTCTCGCACGAAGCCCAACTTTTTGTCAAAGGAGAACTTGCATGAAGAACTGCACCTCCACCGTCGTCCGGGCCGCATTCGGCGCCGCCCTGGCCATCGCCGCCCTGGCCGCGCAGGCGCAGGGCATCGTCATGGCCTCGACCACCTCCACCGAGCAGTCGGGCCTGTTCTCCCACCTGCTGCCGGCCTTCAAGCAGGCCAGCGGCATCGACATCAAGGTCGTGGCCCTGGGCACCGGCCAGGCGCTGGACATGGGCCGCCGCGGCGACGCCGATGTGCTCTTCGTGCACGACCAGGTGGCCGAGGAGAAGTTCGTCGCCGACGGCTTTGGCGTCAAGCGCCATGCGGTGATGTACAACGACTTCGTGCTCATCGGCCCCAAGGCCGACCCGCTGGGCACGCGCGGCAAGGACCTGGTGGCCGCGCTGAAGAAGATCGCCGCCGGCAACGGCGCCTTCGTCTCGCGCGGCGACAAGAGCGGCACGCATGCGGCCGAGCTGCGCTTCTGGAAGGTGGCCGGCGTGGACGCCAAGGGCAGCGGCTACAAGGAGTGCGGCTGCGGCATGGGCCCGGCGCTCAACATCGCCGCCTCCAGCGGCGCCTACGTGCTGACCGACCGCGGCACCTGGCTCAATTTCAAGAACCGCGCCGACCTGGCCATCCTGGTCGAAGGCGACCAGCGCCTGTTCAACCAGTACGGCGTGATGGTGGTCAACCCGGCCAGACACCCGCACGTCAAGCGCGCCGAGGCGCAGCAGTTCGTCGACTGGGTGGTCTCGCCCACCGGCCAGAAGGTGATTGCCGACTACAAGATCGGCGGCGAACAGCTGTTCTTCCCGAACGCCGGCCAGTAAGCCGGCCGCCGGCGGGGAGGGGCGGTGCATGGGCTGCGCCACCCCACCCGGCCCGGCGTGCGAGCTACAGCCTTTTGCTTAGGGTGCAACCCTTGCCCCTTCCGGGGGATAGGCGCGGGCGTCCGGCCTTCCTAGAATTCGGCCAGCCCACAACAGCAAGGAGGAGTGGATGCGCAGGCGCCGCCCGCAGCGCCGGCCGGCCTGGCCGCCATGCGCACCCACCGCATCATGGCCTATTGCCCCAACTGCCATGTCAGCATTGCCCGCGACGCCGAAGACTGCGACGTCTGCGGCACGTCCTTCGGCTCCGACACCTGGCTGCCGCTGGACACACCGCCGTCGCAGCAGCGCCGCCACCCCCTGATGGCCACCCTGGTCTTCCGCGCCGGCGTCCTGGCCGTGCTGCTGCCCCTGGCCGGGCTGGTGCTGGGCCTGCTCATCGTGGCCCTGGTGCCGGGCTGCGGCTGCGATGATGTCCTGGGCTGCCACGGTTGCGGGGCCGACGGGGTCACGACCTTCCTGCTGCGCGGCGGCCATGACGGCGGCATGCTGGCCATCCTCTTCATCTTCCCCCTGGCTGCCCTGCTGGCCGGCGCGCTGAGCTGGTGGGCCAGACGCCAGCGCTGAGCGCTGGCGCCGCACCGGGGCGTTACCATCCGGTGATGCAGCAACACCTGACCGGCAGCGACGCCGCGGCGGCGCCGGCGGCGCCGCACTCGGCACCCCCCAGCCCGCGCCTGAGCGTGGCCCTGCTGCAGGCCGAGAACCAGCGCCTGAAGCAGCAGCTCGACGGCCTGCTGCACGAAGCGCGCCTGAACCAGGACAAGCTGCGCCGCTTCGACCAGCTCGAGCGCCAGCTGCTGGCCGCCCCCACGCTGGCCGCCCTCATCGACACCCTGCTGCACGACTACCCGCGCCTGTTCCAGCTCGACGGCGTGACGCTGGCGCTGGTCGATCCCGCGCACGAGGTGCGGGCCCTGTTGGGCGACGAGGCCGCGCGCGCCGACCTGCTGCTGCTGCCCGACGAGGCGCGCCTGCAGGCCCTCTACGGCGCGGCGCCGTGCCCGTTGCTGGCGGCGGCGCAGCCGGCGCACGAGTTCCTGTTCGACGGCGCGCCGCCGCCGGCCAGCGTGGCCCTGTTGCCGCTGGTGCGCCAGGGCCAGTGCCTCGGCAGCCTCAACCTGGCCAGCCGCGATGCGCAGCGCTTCGGGGCCGGCAGCAGCACCGATTTCCTGGCGCGGCTGGCGGCGCTGGCCGCCCTGTGCCTGCACAACGCCCTGGCCGGCGAACGCCTCAAGCTCGCCGGCCTGACCGATGCGCTGACCGGCGTGCACAACCGGCGCTACTTCGAGGCCCGCTGCCTGGAGGAGGTGCAGGCGGCGCGCCGCAATCAGCTGCCCCTGGTCTGCATGTTCCTCGACGTGGACCGCTTCAAGAACCTCAACGACAGCCTGGGCCACCCGGCCGGTGACCAGGTGCTGCGCTACGTGGCGCGCCTGATCAAGGTGCAGCTGCGCGGCAGCGACGTGGTGGCGCGTTACGGCGGCGAAGAGTTCGTCGTGCTGCTGCCGGCCACGCCGCTGCAGAGCGGGCTGGACACGGCCGAGCGCATCCGCCGCGTGGTGGCGGCGCAGAGCGTGCCGGTGGCCGGGCAGGCCGATGCGCACGTCACCATCTCCATCGGCGTGTCCATGCTCTACCTGCCGCCGCAGGACGCCGCGCCCGCAGAGCTGGCCGCCGCGATGATCGCGCGCGCCGACGCCGCCGTCTATGCCGCCAAGCAGGGCGGCCGCAACCAGGTGGTCTGTCACGCGCAGGCCTGAGCCGGAAGTGCCCGCACCGCCGCGTCCCGCGGCGCCGATCCGGAGGCCGGCGCCGGTTACAGCTTGAGACAGTTGTAGAGGGCTTTGCAACACCTCCTGCCCAGAATTGCGACATCCGCAACCTGACCTCGGAGTCGACGCCATGTTCGCTTCCCTCTCCTGGCCCCTGGAAGCCAGCCCGCAAGACCCCCACCGCCGCAGTTCGGCCAGTGAGCACGCGCTCACAGATCGACGCCCCCGTGCGGCCCTCACGCCGCGCCAGTTCGGCCTCGTCCTCGGCGTCGCCCTGCTGGCGCTGGGCGTCGTGCTGCCGGCCCTGGCCGTGCCCACCCAGGGCAGTGAGCCGGCGGCCAACGCCATCGTGGTCGGGCAGTCCTGCGACCTGTCCGGCCCCACCGGCCCGCGCACGCAGGAATACGTCAAGGGCGTGGACGCCTACATTGCCCACGTGAATGCCAGCGGTGGCGTGCACGGCCGCCCGATCAAGCTGGTGCGCTACGACGACGGCTTCAGCGCCGCCAAAGGCCTGGAGAATGGCAAGCGCCTGGCCGAGCAGGACGGCGCCATGCTGTTCTTCGCCATGGGCTCGGCGCCGGTCACGGCTGCCGTGCTGCCCTATGCCCGGGAAAAGAGCATCCCGGTGTTCGGCTCGCTCGCGGGCGCCGACTCGCTGCGCCAGCAACACCCCATGCTGTTCCACCTGCGCGCCTCCTTTGGCGAGGAGATCGACCGCCTGGCCACCTACCTCGCCACCCTGGGCAGGACGCGCGTGGCTGCCATCGCTGCCGACCTGCCCATCGGCAATGACGGCGTGGCCGCGCTGGAGCAGTCGGCCAAGACCCACGGTCTGGAGATCGTCAGGATCGCCAAGGTCGGCAACGTATGGCCAACCTCGACGCCGAGGCCGCCGTTGGTAGCCATGCAGGGCAAGGACGTGGACGGCATGAACGTCACCTTCGCGCGCAACAGCCGCTCGCTGATGCGCCTGGTCGACGTCTCCATGATCTCGCGCGACAACAAGCTGCTGAACTGAGATCGCCGGGCTTTGCGCCCGGCTTGTAACTTCAGTGTTACAGCGTTGTAAGCAACCCCGAGCCAGACGTAACGTTTTGTTCTTGCTGATGGACCGAACCAGCTGCCCCGGGGCCCCCGCCCGGCCCCTCGTCACTTCCCCCTAGAAAGTCACGTCGCGCCATGTACAAGTACCGGCCCGGAGGAGTGGGCTTTGCCCAGTCCATGCAACAGATCGTCACCGTCAGCAAGCGCGAAGACGTGGCCCGTGAAGTGTCGAGCCAGCTCGGCACCCAGTACACCGCCGAAGAACTCACCTTCGAATACTTCGGCCGCGACCAGCGCAACGACTGGAGCACCTGGGTGGTCTACCTGGCCGGCTACGGCCCGGTGGGCTTCACCAACCGCTGCCTCGACCCCGGCTACCGCAAGGAAACCAGCCGCTGGGGCGGGCTGGAAGACGCCCGCATCCCGGCGGATTGAGCGGGCGGGGCAGGGCGGCGCAAAAAAATTTGCGCCCGCCTGTCAGGAATCCGGGTCTCACCCCGACTACGGTGATGTGCACACCCTGCTGCACGTCACCTACCGAGGAAACACCATGAACCTGAAGACCGTTGCCACGCTCGCCGCCGCCCTGATCGCCAGCTCCACCGCCGCCGTGGCCGGCCCCGCCGACCAGAAATGCGGCGCCGGCAGCTGCGGCAAGAAAGAGACCTCCGCCTCCGCCGACAAGAAGGCCAAGGACGCCAGCTGCAGCAAGAAGGAAGCCTCCTGCGCCAAGAAGGACGGTTCGGGCAAGTAAGGCCGCGGAGCACGCCGTGATAGGCCTGGGTTACCGCCGCGAGATGGCCGACTGGGACCTGTCGGCCATCGACGCCGACTTCCACGAGGTGGCGCCGGAGAACTGGATCCACCGCGACCGTGCGCCGCTGCACCGGCTGCTGGCCCTGGGCCGGCCGTTGCAGCTGCACGGCGTCTCGCTCAACCTGGGCGGCACGTCCGATATCGACCCGGCCTTTGTGCGCCAGGTGGGCGCGCTGCTGGACGAGCTGGGCGCGGAGCACTACTCCGACCACCTGGCCGCCAGCGGTGACGCCCACCAGCTCTACGACCTGTTCCCCATCCCGTTCACCGAAGCCGAGGCGCGGCGCGTGGCCGACCGCATCAGCCGCGTGCAGGACCTGCTGGGCCGGCGCATGGCGGTGGAGAACAGCACCTGGTACACCAATGTCGGCGAACTGGACGAGCCGGACTTCCTGATGGCCGTGGTGCAGCGTGCCGACTGCGGCATCCTGCTCGACCTCAACAACATCGCGGTCAATCGCAAGAACCACGGCCCCGGCACATGCACCCCCGGCGAGTTCGTGGCCCGCATCGACCTGGCGCGCGTGAGCTACCTGCACGTGGCCGGGCATGAGTTTGACGAACGCTTCGGCCTCTACATCGACACCCACAGCCAGGGCGTGGAGCCGCCCACGGCCGCGCTGGCGCGCACCCTGCACGAGCAGCACGGCCTGCCCATCCTGCTGGAGTGGGACAACGACGTGCCCACCCTGGACGTCATCCACCGCGAACTGTCATGTCTGCAGCCTTCTATGACTACGTGAGGGGCCGCAGCGAGGTGCCGCCGCCCGGCTACACCGAAGCCGGCCTGCGCGCCTACCGCTACCTCGTCTACCTCGGCGCCAGCCAGATGGTGGAAGCCAACTTCCCCGATCTGCGCGCGCAGCTGGGCGAAGACGCCTGGCGCACCCTGATTGAAGGCTTTGTGCGCCAGTCGGCCTGGCGCTCGCATTTCTATGGAGACCTGAAACATGAATTCCTCGACTACCTGGCGCGCGAAGCTGAGCCAGCGCGCACCTGAGCTGCTGCAAGACCTCGGCCTGCTGGGCCTGCGCCTCTTTGCCGGGCAGGAGTTCCTGCTCGCCGGCTGGACCAAGCTCGCCGGCGGCCTGCAGGCGCCCGAGTGGTTTGCGGCGCTGGCCTTTCCCTTCCCGCATGGCCTGCTGGGCCCGCAGCTCAACTGGCTGGTGGCCGGCGCGCTCGAGCTGCTGCTGGGCGCCGCGCTCATCCTGGGCCTGGGCAGCCGCCTGGCCGCGCTGGGCCTGCTCTACATCACCTATGTCGCCGTCTACACGGTGCACTTCGACCTCGGCTGGGCCGGCTGGAACCAGATCGAGACCGAACAGGGCCTGGGCTACAAAGTGCCGCTCATGCTGGGCCTCATGCTGCTGGCCGTGCTGACGCAAGGCGGTGGACAATACGCGCTCGACGCCTGGCGCCGCCGCGCCCGGGCCCACGCACCCCAAGCCCAGCCTGCATGACGACTGCGACCGCCGACATCGACAGCATCGAACAATGGGCGCGCGACTGGCGCGGCCCCATGCTGCGCTTTGCCCTGCTGCACCTGCAGCCGCGCGAAGAAGCCGAAGACGCCGTGCAGGACACCCTGGCCGCGCTGCTCGAAGTGAACGCCGCCACCCTGGCCCAGACCGAGCCGCGGCGCTACCTCTTCGGCATCCTCAAGCACAAGATCACCGACCGCGTGCGCCGCAAGTACCGCCCCGAAGTCGGCTACCAGGAAGCCTTTGATGACGAGCTCGACAACGTGCTCTTCAACGAGCGCGGCCACTGGGTGCAGGGCGTGGCCCCGCAGGCCTGGGGCGCGCCCGACGAGCAGCTCAAGACCGAGCAGTTCTTCGCCGTGGTCGACATCTGCGTGCACCAGCTGCCGGCCAAGCCGGCGCGCGTGTTCAGCATGAAGGAGATCCTGGAATGCGAGCCGGAAGAAATCTGCGCCAGCCTGGGCCTGAGCAAGGCCGACTACTGGCAGTGCATGAGCCGCGCACGCAAGCAGATCCAGCTCTGCCTCAATGAAAACTGGTTCGGAGGGACCGTGCTGTGATGAACTGCCAGCAATACATCCACCGCCTCAGCTCCGGCCAGCTGGAAGAGGCCGGTCTGGTGGACCGCTTCTGGGCCGCGCAGCACCGCATGATCTGCAGGCGCTGCAGCGCCTTCACGCGCAACGACGCCCGCCTCACGGACATCGTGCAGGGCTACCGCGAGCACCTGGCGCGCCCGGGCGAGGAGCCCGGCGAGACGGGCCGCTAGATCCGGCCGCCAGATTCGGTCGCCAGATCCGGCCCTTACTGCACGCTGCCGAACGACAGGTCCTTGCTGTAGGGCGGCGCCGGCAGGCCCGCCAGGCGGCAGCCCTGGCTGACCGGCCCGCCCGGGAACAGCTCGAACAGATGCTTGCGGCCGCCGCGCCGGCCAAACGGCTCCTCCAGCGCGCGCAGCAGGCGCGTGCCGCTCAGGTCGTTCCCGTGGTGGCGGTAGTGCTCGCGCAGCAGGTGCAGCACCTCCAGGTGCTCAGGCCCGAGCTGCAGGCCTTCGTCTGCCGCCAGATCGGCGGCCATGTCGTCGGACCAGTCGGGCAGTTCGGCAATGCGGAACTCGGCGTCCGTCATGTACCGGCTTTCGTCGGGCGTGCCCTTGTAGGGAATGGCCATGGGAACCTCCTTGCTGTGACACGGGGCGCCGGGAACCTCCGCCGGATGCCGTGGCTGCATCCGACCCCGCTGTCTTGATGTATAGCCACCGGGCACCGCTTTTCAAGACCGCCATCGACGACTTTGGCGCCGGCGGCGCGGGGCGGCCAGGCCGGCGCGGCCCCTGCCATGTGCGGCCACTACCTTGATCCCGCAGCGCAAGCAGGCGTGCCGTGCCCCGGGCCCGGCCGTGGCCGGGCTTTCAGCGTATGACCAGAACGGGGATCTCGGAATGCGTCAGGACCTGCAGCGTCTCGCTGCCGATCAGCACCCGCTTGATGCCCCCGCGCCCATGCGAGGCCATCACAATCAGGTCCGCTTTTGATTTCTTCGCGACCTTGAGCAAGGCATCCGAGACGTTGCTTGATTTTGTGACGACGGTATTGACGCTGAGGTGCTTGTCCACCGTGGTCTTCAGCAGCTGATTCAGCGATGCCTGCGCCTTGTCTTCCCATTCCTTTTCTATCGCGGTCATTTCCTTGATGCTCAGAATGGACGAGCCATCAAAGAAGGTCTTTTGATAGTGAGGAACGACGCGCACGAGCGTCAAGACCGCGTCGAAATCAACCGCCAACGCAGATGCCGCCTCAACCGCCTTGCGGGACAGCTTCGTGCCGTCGGTCGCCACCAGAATCTTCTTGTACATAGCTCGCCCTTTCAGAGCTGGATCAGTGACATCGGATGGCGGCGCGAGCTCTCCAGTGCGCGCCGCCGACTGGCGTGAACCACGTGCATGCGCAGAGATCCGCGTGAATTCGGCGCCGAAGCCAGAGCTTACGCCGAAGCGCTGATGTGGAGGTCAACCACAGACTTGCCCACGATGAAAAGTATGGCGGCAAACACGGGCCCGGTCCAGACCTCACGCCCATGGGGGTGCGTACGAGGCCGCACCTTGCCATTGAGCGCAAACATGCCGGCTACCGGCAGGCAATCACCGATGGCATGGGGGGCTGCCCGTGCCGCATACCATCCGCCCCAGGTCAGCCCGGTCATGGCGATGGCCATCGGCAACAGCGGTGCCCGTGAATACCGCTTGCATGGCGCCAGCGCTGCGCCCATACTCGGTGCACGATCGTCCAGCCGCGCTGGGGCCGTCTGCCGCAGCAGGCGCCAGACGGTGCCGGTGCGCCATTGCACAGGAAATGGCCACCCGATCCGGTCCTGAACGGCTGCGCCCATTCCCGTCCGGTCTCGGACCGTCAGACGACACCCACGCTCTCAGGGGCAGACTGATCCCGGCGCATCTTGTTCACCCAAGGGGGTAGATGATGAAATCCAGATTGACCATCGGTACAGCCGTCGCGCTGACGGCCTTGCTCGCGGCGCTGGCCGGCTGCCAGAAGAAGGAAGGCCCGGCCGAGACAGCCGGCAAGAAGATCGACCAGGCGGTAGAGAAGACTGGCGAGAAGATCGACCAGGCGGTGGAGAAGACCGGCGAGAAGATCGAGGAAGCCAAGGAGAAGGTCGGCGAGACGCTCGAAAAGGTGGGCGCCGAGCTGAAGGACGCCACCAAGAGCGACGAGAAGAAATAGGAGCAGGACCATGCTTGAAACCATTGCCATCATCCTGGTCATCCTGTGGCTGCTGGGGCTGGTCTCCTCGTACACCATGGGGGGCTTCATCCACGTGCTGCTGGTCATCGCCGTGGTGGTGGTCCCCGTGCGCCTCATCAAAGGGCGCCGGCTGTAAGGCCGCGGGCCGGGCGTCCAGGGGGCGCGCCGGTCAGCCAGGTTCTAGGGCTCGACCCGCGTGCCCGGCGGCGCGGCGTCCAGTGCCTGCGCCAGCACGTCGCTGTGCAGGATCAGGGCGGGCCGCCCCGTCGCTGCCACAAAGGCCAGCGCGCTCTCCACCTTGGGCGCCATCGAGCCGGCGCCCAGCCCGTCCGCGGCCAGCAGCGCGCGCGCTTCGGCCACGCTCAAGCGCGGCCGGAGCCTGGCCTGCGCCGTGCCGTGCGCGTCTTCGACGCCCGCCACATTGGTGGCGAACACCAGCCGCTGTGCATCCAGCGCGATCGCCAGGATCGCGGCCATCCAGTCCTTGTCGATCACGCCGGCCAGCCCTTGCGTCGTGTGCGCGTCCGTGCGGCTGATGGCAATGCCGCCCCCGCCGCCGGCGATCACGTGCTGCGCGCGCAGCAGGGTGGCGATGGCCCGCTCCTCCACCACGGCCAGCGGGTGCGGCGAAGCCACAGTGCGGCGCCAGCCGCCGCTCAGTTGCACGGCCGCCCCGCCCGGGCGCGTGGTCAGCAGCGGGCCGATGGGCTTAGTCGGGTTGTTGAAGGCCGGGTCCGCCGGGTCCACCAGGGCGCGGGTCACCAGCGCCACCGCAGGCGTGCCGCTCGCCTGCTCCAGCGCCTCCGCCAGCAGGTAGCCGAGTTCGCCCTGGGTTTGCGCGACGTGGATGTCCAGGTTGCCGGTGTCCGTCTCGCCGCCCAGCAGCCGGCCCACCTGCGGGCCGTTGCCGTGCACGACCAGCAGGCGGTGGCCATTGGCAGCGAGGGCCGCCAGCTGGCGCGCGGCCGTGTGCGCGGCGGCGCGCTCCGTCGCGTAGCTCTGGTCGCCCGCGGGCGGGCTCAGCGCATTGCCGCCGAGCGCAATCACCAGCAGGCCGGGTGTCATGGCGGGTTCCATTGCAGAGTCAGCGCGCGGCGGCATCGAGGCGCTGCGTCACGAGAGAGGCGAGTGTCGGCGTGCCGGCGTCGGCATAGGCGTAGCGGGCGCGCACGATGGGCTTGCTGAAGCCACCCAGCCGGGCCAGGTCGATGGGCGTGGCCGCCAGTACCACGGCGGCGCGGCTGCTGTTGATGGTGGCGCGCAGCGCGGCCAGGTGTGCCTCGCTGTAGCCCATGGCCGGCAGCACCGCTCCGATGTGCGGGTACTGCGCATAGACGGCAGCGATGTCCGGCGCGGCGCTCGCGCGCGGGTCGACAATCTCCACGTCCGTGTAAGCCCGCAGCGCGCTGTACCCCGCGCCCCAGGCCATGCCGCCGTGGGTGATGGTGGGGCCGTCTTCCACCACCAGCACGCGCCGCCCGTGCAGCTGTGCGGGCGCGTCCACCTGCACCGGCGAGGCCGCGTGCACCACGGGCACGCCCGGCAGCAGCGCGGCCAGTGCCGCTTCCAGACTGGCCACGTCGGCCGCCGGCGCGGCGTCCACCTTGTTGATCACCACGATGTCGGCCATGCGCAACACGGCCTCGCCCGGGTGGTGCGTGGTCAGCTGGTCGGGTCGCAGGGCGTCGCACACCACCACGTGCACCGTGGGCACGAAGAAGGGAAAGTCATTGTTGCCGCCGTCCCAGACGATGACGTCACAGGCCTCTTGCGCCGCCGCCAGCACCGCGGCGTAGTCCACGCCCGCAAACACCGCGTGGCCGGCCGCCAGGTGCGGCTCGTATTCCTCGCGCTCTTCGATCGTGCACTGCGCCGCGTCCAGATCGGCCAGGGTGTGGAAGGCCTGCACGCGCTGGCGGGCCAGGTCGCCGTAGGGCATGGGGTGGCGGATGGCGGCCACGCGCAGGCCGCGCGCCTTCAGTATTTGCGCCAGATGGCGCGCCGTCTGCGACTTGCCGCAGCCCGTGCGCACGGCAGAGACGGCCACCACCGGCTTGCGGCTGCGAAGCATGGTGGCCTGCGGCCCCAGCAGGGCGAAGTTGCAGCCCGCGGCCAGCGCGCGCGAGGCCAGGTGCATCACCTGGGCATGGGTAACGTCGCTGTAGGCAAAGACCACCGTGTCCACCCGCTCGCGCCGGCACAGCGCCTCCAGCTCGGCCTCGGGCACGATAGGGATGCCCTGCGGGTACAGCGCCCCCGCCAGGCTGGCCGGGTAGCGCCGCGCATCGATGCCGGGAATCTGCGTGGCGGTGAAGGCCACCACGCGCACGGCTGCATCGTCACGGTAGACCGTGTTGTAGTTGTGGAAGTCGCGCCCCGCGGCGCCGCAGATGACGATGCGCTGCATTGCTGCTCCTCTGGTGCTGTGCTGGAAGGGACCGGGGCAGGATACTACAGGGCACAGGCGCCGGCGCCGTGACCGGGCGCCGCAGGCCAGCGTTGCATCGGTCTGCGCCAGGCCGGGCCGCGCAGCTTCCCGGCTGGCGCAAATGCAGGTTGAATCAGGCCTTCAGCCTGAAACGAGGAGCCGCCGCCATGAACGCAGCGCAGCCAGTGCAGATCCACGGCCAGGTCGCCCCCGGCTTCGAGGCCGTGCGCGCCGCCTTTGCCGACAATTTCGTCCACCGCCACGAGCTGGGCGGCGCCTGCTGCGTCTACCACCGCGGCCAGAAGGTGGTGGACCTGTGGGGCGGCCTGCGCAACGCGGCCACGGGCGAGCCGTGGGAAGAAGACACCATGGTGCTGGTCTACTCCACCACCAAGGGCCTGGCCGCCATGACGCTGGCGCTGGCCCACAGCCGCGGCTGGCTGGACTACGACGAACGCATCGCCCGCTACTGGCCCGAGTTCGCCCAGGCCGGCAAGGAGCGCATCACCGTGCGCCAGCTCCTGGCGCACCAGGCCGGCCTGTTTGCCTTTGCCGAGCAGGCGGACATGAATGTGGTGGCCGACCCGGACCGCCTGGCCGCCGTGCTGGCACAGCAGCGCCCGGTGTGGGAGCCGGGCACGCGCCAGGCCTACCACGCCATCAGCCTCGGCTATTACGAGGGCGAACTGCTGCGCCGCATCGACCCGCAGAACCGCAGCCTGGGCCAGTTCTTCCAGGACGAAATTGCCACCCCCCTGGGGCTGGACTTCTACATCCGCCTGCCCGAATCCATCCCCGACAGCCGGTTGGCCACGCTGTCGCGCCCCGGCCTGTGGGCCATGCTGCGCGGCTTTCCGCTGCGCCTGACGCTGGAGGTCTGGAACCCGCGCGCCAACATCGTGCGCGCGCTGGCCGGCTCCATGCTGGCGCACGACGCCCAGCGCATCTATGCCCGCAACTTCGAAGTGCCGGCCGGCGGCGGCGTGGGCACGGCGCGCGCCATCGCCCGCGCCTACAGCGTGTTCGCCACCGGCGGCCGCGAGCTGAACTTGCAGGCGCCCACCCTGCAGGCCCTGGCCGCCCCCGCCGTGCCGCCCACGCGCGGCTTCTACGACGAATGCATGAAGGGCGAGGGCGTGCAGTTCGCGCTGGGCTTCATGAAGCACTGCCCCGTCTGGCCCTTCGGCAGCGCCAGCGCCTACGGCATGCCCGGCACGGGCGGTTCGCTGGGTTTTGCGGACCCGGAGCAGGAGCTGGGCTATGGCTATGTGACCAGCCGGGTGGGGACTTCGGTGACCGGGGATGCGCGGGAGGTGGCGTTGCGGCGGGCGGTGTATGAGAGCCTTGGGGGTTGATGGGAGTACGGCAAGACCCATGACGCTAACGGTCACGCTTCCGGGATGGCTAGGGAAGGTCTGAACAAGTCGCGCCGTGCGCGGCGTGATTTTGCGGGATGAGCCGCAAGGCGCAAAACCCAAGGCAAGCCTGGACGGCTTGCCTGGTTTTGCAACGCCGCGGATCGCCCGCAAAACCACGCCCCGTGCGGGTTCGGCCAAAAAACGGGCCCTTTGCCCACCAAATCGCTTGCGTGTGCCTACGGGCACACGACGCGCGATGTTGGCGGTCAAATCATCCCGTTTTTGACTCGAACGCGCATGGCGGGACTTATTCAGACCTTCCCTAGC
>JACCDS011042362.1_pt1 | contig 18065 bp, 18 predicted proteins | sample 7446441 | NCBI WGS metagenome assembly JACCDS01 (sample SAMN15323445, study PRJNA562643) | freshwater metagenome | isolation source: river surface water | place: USA:Blue River Watershed | collected 2017-08-17
ACCGTGCATACCCTGGCTGAAAATTTGGAGCGAATGACCAGTGCTGACTCCAGTTTGTCCGGCACATTGAAGAATGTACAGGATTTGAGTGGCAAGATGCAGGGCCGCTACGGGGTACTGGGCGCGGCACTGGGCGATGAAAAGCACGCGCAAAAGCTGTTGCAGACGCTGGATAACGTGAATCAATTGGTGACCCGTGGCAATCAGTTGGTGGCGCATGGCGATACGCTGTTGGTACGGGCTGATCAACAAATTTTTGGCGCAAACGGGGTGCGCGCTGATGCGCAAGCCACCTTGCAGCAATTAAACGGCTTGCTCGGTGATGCGCGAGGCAGTTTGAAAAAAGTCGATGCCGTGCTACAACAGGCCGAAGCGGTGGCTGGCAATGCCAAGGTGGCCACGGCTGATTTGGGGCAATTGCGGGCGCAGGTCGAACTGAGCTTGCGCAAGGTGGAAGCACTGGTCAATGAAGTCAACCGCAAATGGCCGCTGGCACGCGATACGGAGTTGAAATTGCCATGAGACGCCTGATTATTGTATTGTTACTCATCTCGCTGTGCGGCTGTCGTTCCGGCCCGGTGCCCCGCGATTGGCAAGTCAATTCGCATGAAGCACTGGAAAGCGCACTGGAAAATTGGCTCAATGGTAATAATCGTTTGGCCGAGTCTGAACTGGCACGCGCCAAATATGAAGTCGGTGCCACCGGGCGGCTCGACTTGCTGGCGCGCGTGGTGTTGGCGCGCTGTGCGGCTGAAGTGGCGAGTTTGAATGGCATTGCCCCGGCCAATGCCGCTGCTGCCAGCGCTGCATCCTTCACCCCGGGCAAGCTCGATGGCCCGGCGTGTCAAGCGTTTCGTGACATGGCAAGTGATGCCGCTGCGTCGGATCGGGCTTATTTTACTTATTTGAGTGGCCAGCGACAAGGCATTGCGCCGGAATCGCTGCCAGCGCAACATCGAGCAATTCTGGCTGGTGAGGCGAAAGCCTTGCCTGCCATCGCTGACCCACTGGCGCGGCTGGTCGCAGCGGCAGTGTTGTTGCAGCGTGGCGAGTTGCCACCGGACGGAATTGCCATGGCGCTGGAGACGGCATCCGCGCAGGGCTGGCGTCGGCCCCTATTGGCTTGGCTTGGGGTACAGGCGGCCCGTGCCAGTGCCCAGGGTGATCAAGCATTGCTGGAACAATTGAAACGGCGCATGATACTGGTTGAACGCGCTTTGGCGGCGCAATAACATGACTCGTTCCGTGCCGCCGCCGTGTCACTTCGGCAGGCTGGGCAGGCATGGATCGGGATTGCTGACCGGAGTTTGACTATGGAAAACCTGCTTGAATCACGCGTCGGCCGCACACCGTTAATTCGCTTGCCCGATGAGGTAGCGGCCAATAATCCGCTGGTTCGGGTGTATGCCAAGCTGGAATATGTGAATCCCTCTGGCTCAATCAAAGATCGTTTGATCGTTTGGTGGTTGCGCCAAAAAAATCTGCCACCCTCAGCCGAGATTGTGCTGGCCTCATCGGGCAACAGTGGTGCGGCATTATCGATGTTTGCCTGCCATAGCGCACGCCGCATTCACATTTTTACCCCGGCCAGTACCTCAGCGCAAAAGCTGGCCATTTGCAAGGCATACGGTGCGCAACTGCATCTATGTCACGGTGATTATGAACAACAGGCGGCGCAGTATGCGAGCGAACAGGGCCATGTATTGTTTGACCAGTACAATGATGCGCTCAATGTTGAAGCCTATGAAAATACACTTGGCCCGGAAATTCATCATGACCTGCCAGACATCGATTATTTCGTCGCGACTGCCTCAACCGGTGGCACGATTAGCGGTGTCGGTAAATATTTCCGCAGGGCCAAGCCCGGGGTAAAAATCGTGTTAGCCGATCCAGTTGGTTCGGTATTGCATGACTATGTTGGTTCCGGGCAAACCGGTGGCACAATGTTTGTCAGCCATGGCATTGAGGGGGCGGGTAAACACCGGGTGCCAGATTGTTTCTTACGCGAAATGATGGATGACTCAATCGCCATTCCGACCTTGGATGCGTTTGATTGGGCCAGAAAAATGGTGCAACAACACCATATTCCGGCTGGCTTGTCGAGCGGCTTGATTGTGGCCGCGTGTCAAAAACTGGCGACAGGCTGTAAGGTGCCAAGCAACATCGTTTGCGTGTTTCCCGACAGTGCCGTGCGCTATGTGGAGCGGCTTGGATTGTAGCGCTTGAGTGGTGGCACGTGAGTTGCAGCGCATGAGGTGCAGCGCATGAGGTGCAGCGCATGTTCAAGGGGGGGGGGCGCTTACGGCGGTTCGCCGCGTACCAGCCGGGCCAGTTCGCCACTGCGGCCAGCCGCTGTCAGCGCCCGGTTTAGTTTCGCCAGTTGGGTTGGGTATTTGCCCTTGCCCACGGCAAAATGCACCGTGTCATAAAACAGCGGTTGATTGGCGACGTGAAACATGGCCGGTTTCAGTTCCGGCGCGTGCAGTCCCGGTATCACCACCTGGCGCACATGGCGGCGCACTTGCTCGGCGTGATTGAACTGGCGCAATGTCAGCAACAGCACATCGCTGCGCTGTGCCGCCAGTTTGCGAAACCGGATCACCTGCGATGATGGGTCTTCTTCCACTTTAAACAGGGTATTGCGCCCGCGTTCAAATTCAATGCCATGGCTCACGCCACGCCGGATGCTGACGGTCTTGCCGCGCAAATCGGCCTGACTGTGTAACGGGACCGGCTTGGGGCCATAGGTGATGGCCCAGATCGGTGCGACCCAGACCGGAGGCGAATAATCAAATTCCTTCAAGCGTTGCACGGTTTTGGAAATGCCAAACACCATGCCATCACCGTTCCTCGTTTGGCTCAGGGCGCGTGGCCAGGGCAGGCTCACAATCTCAAATTCCAGCCCGGCGCGCTGGCCGACAAAGCGTAGCAGCCGGGTAAGCGAATCGGGCAGTGCCTGTGGCTGGCTGTGTTCATCGAGCGATTCTTCCATAAACAGGATGATTTTTTCCGGTTTGCCAGCCAGTGCCAGCGGTGCGTGAGCCAATGACAGCGAGAGCAGCCAGTACCCGCAATATGCCGGGATGCGCATGGTATTCCTTCGGGAAGCGAAGACAGAAGCCTGTCGTTGTCGGCAGTATCCGAGTCAACGGGCTGGTTTGTCAAGACTTTTTCCTGAGCAATATCACAAGATGTCGTGGCATGCAGGCGACATCGGCTACAATTGGATAGGCTTCGGTTTTGGAGGAATTATGGCTGGCAGGCATCATGATGGGCAACCCGGTGGACAAACCGGTGGATGGGTCAAGTGGATCGTGGGGTTCGGTTTGTGCTGGAGTCATTTGGCGTGGGCCGCCAACATTGGGCAGGTATGCCATTTGCCCGGTTATGAACAGCAGTTGCGCTGCCTGACCATTGACGTGCCGCGCAATTATGCCCAGCCAGCCAAGGGCAAACTGGCGCTGCACGTTACCGTGGCCCCAGCGTTTCGGGAAAATGCCAAGGATGACCCGCTGATCATTTTGGCCGGTGGCCCGGGCCAGTCCGGCTCCAGTGTGGTGGGCCTGCTCGATAGCGCATTTCAGCGCGTGCGCGCTACGCGCGACATCGTTCTGATCGATCAGCGCGGCACCGGCAAGTCGGGCAAGCTCAGTTGCTTGGCCCTGGAGAAGAAGGAAATCGACGATCCGGTGCTGGCCGAACGCGAATTGACTGCCTGTCTCGGTTCGTTCAAGGTCGATTTGAGCGACTACTCGACCGATAATGCCGCGCGTGACATTGAACAGGTGCGGCTGGCACTCAAAAGCAAAACCATCAATTTATGGGGCGGCTCGTATGGCACCCGGCTGGCACAGGCGTATGCCCGACTGTTCCCGACCACGCTGCGCAGCATGATTCTTGATGGCGTGGTCTCGCCCGAGCAAAATGTTGGCCTGTTTAGTGGCGATGCCGGGCGGGCACTGGCGCTGTTGCGCCAGCAATGTGAACAGGATGCCGCTTGCCGTAGCGCGTTTCCGAATTTTTCGGCCAAGCTCGATGAATTGGCGCTGCGCGCCGCGCGCGGTGATGAAGTGATCCGGTTTGTGCATCCGGTCAAGGGCCATCCGATGAGTACCCCATTGCGGCTCCAGGAATTTGCCGAGCAAATCCGCGGTTTGTTGTATGCGCCGCAAACAGCAGTGCGGGTGCCGTGGCTGGTGATGCAGGCCGCCGAGGGTAATTGGCAGCCGCTGGTGGCCAATGGTTATGGTGGTGGCCGCCCCGAAGATGGCATGGCGATTGGATTGACGCTGGCGGTATTGTGTGCCGAAGACGTGGCGTGGTTAAGTGAAGCCGAGATAGAGGCCGAACAAGCCCGTTCGTTCGTGCGCGATAGCTGGAGTCGCAAAATGCAACGCTGGTGTCAGGTAATCAATATCCCGAAACGCGCCCGACCGACGCAAACCCCGATTGCCACCCCGACCCTGCTGCTCTCCGGCCGGCTCGATCCGGTCACCCCGCCGGAGCGGGCCGAGGCGGCCAAACGGCATTTGAGCCGGGCCCAGCATCTGGTGGTGATGCAAGGTGGGCATATTGTCAGCCGTCTTGGTTGTGGGCCGAAACTGATGCGGCGTTTTCTTGATGAACCGGAGCAAAAGCTCGATGCCGCCTGTCTGAGCGAGATTGTTGCCAGCCCGATGGTAATGTCGGCGGCTGGCGCGCAACCGTGAGGATCATATGATTATTGTAGAAAATATCAGCAAGCATTTTGGCAAGGTAGAAGCCCTGTCCGGTGCCAGTTTCCGCGCTGAAGATGGCAAAATTACCGGCTTGCTTGGGCCGAACGGGGCCGGTAAAACCACCGCCTTACGGATTGTGTTTGGCTTGCTCGCTTGTGACACCGGCAAAGTCGATATCGATGGGGTTAGCCCGGTACTAGACCCATTGGCCGCGCGGCGCAAACTGGGCATTTTGACTGATCAGTTTGGCCTGTATGAACGCTTGACCACGCGTGAAAATCTGGCTTATTTTGGCCAGTTGCACCGCATGTCGGCTGAACAGATTGCCGCCAATACCGAAGAATTGTCGCAAATGCTGGGCATGGCCGAAATCATGGAGCGGCGCACCGCCGGGTTTTCCCAGGGGCAGCGCATCAAGGTAGCGCTGGCGCGCGCCATGCTGCACAAGCCACAAAACGTGTTACTGGATGAACCGACCCGTGGCCTTGACGTGATGAGTACCCGCGCCATGCGCAACGCGCTGCTGGCCTTGCGCGAGAGGGGCTGTTGCGTGGTGTTTTCCAGCCATGTGATGCAGGAAGTGCGCGCCCTGTGTGACGACGTGGTGGTGATGGCACGCGGCAGGGTGGTGGCGCAGGGTTCGCCCGAACAATTATGCGAGCAGGCGGGCAAGCCTGATTTGGAAGATGCGTTTGTTAGCCTGATTGGCAGCGAAGAAGGGATTGTGGCATGAACAGCTTGATACCGGTAATTTGGCTCAAGGAGTGCCGCGATGCGCTGCGCGACCGGCGCACCCTGATGACCATGGCGACCCTGGTGTTGATGATGCCGGTGGTATTGTATCTGAGCCTGCAATTCATGATTAAAAAGGTGACGCAGGATGAAAATGAAACCATCACCCTGTTGGTGCAACGTGGCGAGCAGGCCCCGAGCCTGTTGACCTTATTGCGGCAAAACAGCATTACCGTGGAAACGATCAATCCGAAAGATAACGCCGAGATTGCGCGGCGCTTGGAGAGCAAGCAAGTCACGGCGCTGTTGGTGCTGGATGCCGAATATCGGGCCGATTATTTGGCGCTGCGTCCGGCCAAAATGACGCTGTGGACCAACTCCGGCATCGACCAGTTTGCCAAGCTGCGCAAAATCAAGCGCCTGTTACAGGCCTATCAGATGAGTGCTGCCGAATGGCGGTTGATTGCACGCGGGGTGGCCCCGGTTTTGGTGCGTCCGGTTGATTTGCAGGAATACGATGTGGCCGGGCAGGGCGCGCGCACCGGCAATTTTCTCGGGTTTATGTTTGGCATGATCTTCTTCGGCGTATTTGGCATGTCCTCGGCCATGGTGATTGATATTACCGCCGGGGAGCGCGAACGGCGCACACTGGAATTATTGATGGCGCAGCCGGTTGGGGTGTGGGAAGTAACGCTGGGCAAGTGGCTGGCGGCTGGGCTGTTTTCGTTTGTTGGTTTGGCGTTGCAGTTGCTGTTATTGCACTTGGTATTGCTGCGCCTGCCGCTGGAAGAAATCGGCATGTCGTGGCAGCTTGGCGTGCCGGGTTTGTTGTGGCTGATCACCAGCGGCTTGCCGCTGTGCCTGTTTGCCAGTGCTTTCATCATGGCGCTGGCGATGAATACCAAAACCTTTAAGGAAGCCCAATCAACGCTGGGCATTGCGATTATGGTGCCGATGATTCCGGTGGTTGTGGTGCCGATGCTTGATCTTGGCACCAAAAGCTGGATGTTTGCCGTGCCTGCCACGGGCCATGGTGAACTGGTTAAGGTGCTGGCCAAGGGGCAGACACTGTTGCCGCTGGAATGGCTGTTGTTGATGGGGGTGCCGATGGCGGTTTCGTTATTGTTGGTGACGTTTTGTGCGCACCGCTTGCGTAGTGAGCGGTTTGTGATGGGGGTGTGATGGGGGGGGTTGGCTAAGCGCTGTTCCATCATTCCCGAAATGGGCCCTAAATGCGCAAGGTTTAGTGGAATGATGGGTTAGCTCGCTGCTTCATAGACAACGCAGGGCCATTTTTCAGAATACACAAGCACATGGGGCACCGGTCTGCGCGGCTTTTCGCGCAGGCCTGGTTGATTGTAGGATTGGCTGTCGCGTTCACGTTTTTGCCAATTCCATGACTTTACAAACCGTTCGCCAATTGCGATCAGTCATTGGCACACCCAAGGCCTTCTCAGAGCCTGCGGCTAGTTTCGACCTGCCGACACCCTCAGGCGCATGCAGATAGAACACTTGCTCGGCTAAATGGAACCGTTCACTCTCTTTTTTCAGGCTGGCGAGTTTGTTGAGATCAGGGCTCTTTGGTGCAGTGGCGAGAAACCCAAGATGCAAACTATTGGGTTCGGCTACAGCCTCAGGAAATGGATTTTCTGTGATGGCCTTGGCCAGTGCTTCGAGGGTGAGAATCATTACAGGTGGTTCAAAGCCATGGCGCTTCATAATGGCAGCGGAGAGTCGCTCGGAAAATTGTGCCACATTCTGTTCGGTGATCTCAAATACGGCGTTGCCGCTTTGAATATATGTCCGAACCTTTCGCGCACCTATTCCTTCCAAGGTTGCGACCAGTTCCTTCATCGGCAGAGTGCTGTTGCCACCAACATTGATTCCACGAAAAAAGGCGATGTATGTGTTCATTTAGTTACCGGGTAAGTGTGGGTCATGTGCCGCCCAACGTCGTAGATGGCAGCCGGCCAGTAGGCGGGCAACGCCCGCCGAAAGTTCGTCAGTGTCGCTCAACCTGTTGGGCCGGTGATTTAACACATTAATCACCGCCACCGCCGCCGTCCCCACCTCCGGCCCCACAATCATCAGAGCCACTATCAGGAAAATCTGATGAAGCGCCATCGTTTGACCGTGATGAACTACGCGAAGCTCGGCGTGGCCTGTTGCGGATGACGTAGAAGGTTACTGCCAATGCTACGATGATGCTAACTATGAGTATCGCGATCATATGAGGGCCTAACGTGGAATTGAGTGGTGTTACGCTTTTGCGCAGACTCGCTAGAATGTTGGGTTGGCCGAAGCCGCTATGCGGAGAAAACAATCACGCGTTTCGACCCAAAAAACTACAATCCAACCTCACTCCGCACAGCGCGGTTTTCAACATTCAACGAGGTTATAACATGATCAAACCACACAACTAGCCGAATTTCGAGGAAAAGTATTAAATCCATCTACAACAGCGGCTGAAACTGAACGGCATGTAGCCCAAAACTATCGAAGCCTATTTCCAGGAAGTTTCACAGTCTGCGGCGGGAGGCACAGGGTCTAAGCGGTAGGAGGCCGCCCTTGTCTTTTGCCGCGAAGCATAAAAGGCAAAAGGCAAGGACTGCCCCCTGTTTTGCATGCTTTTCAGAAAAAAACACAAAAAACACGCCGTGAAGGCATTGAGTTGGCGATAAGACGCTATCAACAAATTGGAGCATGAATGATGAATGAGAAAATCACAGAATCATCCGGCAATGTGTTTGCGGATTTGGGCTTTTCACCGGAGGAAGCTACGCTATTGGCAATGCGTGCCGAGTTGATGGCGCGCCTGCGCGAGACGATTGCCGCCAAAGGCTGGACTCAAACCGAAGCAGCGGTGGAGCTTGGTATCGGGCAATCGCGAGTATCGGATTTGGTGCGCAACAAGCGTGATAAATTCAGTCTGGATATGTTGGTCACGCTGGCCACGCGCGCAGGGCGCACGGTGCGCTTGGTGGCGTGACTATGAAGCTATCTCATATGCCTATTGATGACTGAGGCAGCCAGCATTACTTTCGTCCAGACTATCGGCAGCGCGCTGTTGCCACCAACATTAATTCCACGAAAAAGGCAATGTAGGCGTTCATTCCGGCACTGGGTAAGTGAGGGTCATGTGACACCCAAGGCATAATTAGGCCGCATCGGATTTCGGTTCCGGATGCAGCCACTTTTCACGGGTAAGCACGTGTGTTGCCAGAGTGGTTCCGTACCAAGGCTCAAGACCACGGTATTGCATGCCCAGCCGATCCATGACCCGGCCAGAGGCGATATTGTCGGCATCGCGCACAGCCAGGAGTTCGTGCGGCGCGAAGTTTTCAAACGCGAAACCGGCCATACGTACCGCCGCTTCGATAGCCAGACCTTGCCGCCAGAAGTCCGGGTGTAGGCGCCACCCGATCTCCATCGGGTTGGCCCGCAAGCTTTCCAGATCGGATGGTGGAGCCTCTTCGCGGCGCAAGTACTGGATGCATCCTGCTCCGGCTATCCGGCCGCTGCTCTGTTCGATGAACGCCCACCAGCTTGTCCCCCAAGCCGCCCAGCAACGCTGGACGCGTGCGATTGCTGCCGCAGTTTGCTCGCGTGTTTCGGGTTGCCCGCTGATATAGCGCATCACTTCGGGCTGCCGATTCATCTCGTACAGGCCATCGAGATGTTGCTCATTGAAAGGTTCGAGGCGCAGGCGGCTTGTGAGTAGGACGGTCACGGGAGGGCTCCAGTAGTTAGGTGGTGCTGTGGTTTAGCGATTGGCTAATAGGCGCGTTTGAGATGTTAGGCGTCAACGCTCACCTCGCTTGCAGGTATAGCCTTTACCCGTGGCCCGAAGCTCGAAATGTTCGCCAGCGTTTCGTTGTGGTGTGCGGATATCTGTGCCGCTGACAGGCCGTTGTTGTCCAGCGTTGAGTGAGCGTCAGAAACGAGCGCGACCGGATAGCCCAAGGCAAGGGCGCGGCGTGTCGTGGTATCAACGCAGAAGTCACTCTGAAAACCGCAGATGACCAGATTCTTTATGCCTCTTTCTTGGAGTAGTGCATGCAGATTCGTTTGGTGAAATGAATCCGTCGCTTTCTTTCTGAGGAAGATATCGGTTGGCAGGGTTTCAAGTCCGCTGGCCAGCCGCCAGCCTTCTGTCTCGAAGGCGAGTGGCTCACCTTGTGATTCATGTTGAATCATGACAACGGGAGCCCCGGCGATTCTCATCTTCCGGGCGACGGTGTTGATACGTTCGATGACGCGCTCGGACTCGAAAGCTTTGTATTCGCCAAAGCAGAGGGCTTGTTGGACATCAATGACGAGCAGCGCGGTATCCATGGCAGTTTTGCGACCTAACGAATAGTGTTTATCTGCCGCCCACAAACGCAAGCCAGATAGCAGTCGCGGCAGATAAATCGGGTTGAACTTGATCGACGGCAAGCGGCGACAATAGAGGGGATTGTACAACAGGCGATGAAAAAAGTTGAGCCTGAAAATAGAAATCCTTGTCTTTTGCCAAGAAGCATAAAAAGGCAAAAGACAAGGACTGCCCCCGTTTTTTGGAAAATCTTTCCCAAACTGAAATCTCAAGCCGATACAAAATGCTTGAAATAAACAACTTTTTGCTGGATACTCGGAAAAGTAAACTTAAATCGAAAATCTATTTTGATTTTTGCGGGAAAAACACGTTCCTTTTTAAGTTCGTCCCGAGAGAAAGTGATTTATTTCACAGTAAAGAGGGTAATAAAAATGAATAAACAGAACCCTGAATCGGTTGGCCAGGCGGGTCACGTCGAACCTGTCAGCGATCCGGCAGAAGTCAGGCGGGTCGTATTTGCCAGCTCGATAGGCACCATCATTGAGTGGTATGACTTCCTAATCTATGGAACGGCGGCGGCACTGGTGTTCAATAAGCTGTTTTTCCCCACCTCGGACCCGTTTGTCGGGCAACTGGCGGCCTTGGCCAGTGTGGCGGTCGGGTTTTTTGCCCGTCCGCTAGGCGGTGCGGTATTTGGCTATTTGGGGGATCGGCTGGGGCGCAAATCGATGTTATTGGTCACCCTGATGATTATGGGGATAGGCACGTTTGCCATTGGCTTGTTGCCAACCTACGAGCAGATTGGAATCTGGGCGCCGATTCTGTTGGTGTCGCTGCGCATCATTCAGGGCATTGGGCTGGGTGGTGAGTGGGGCGGTGCCGCACTGATGGTGCTGGAACATGCGCCCAGGGAGCGACGCGGTTTTCTCGGAAGTCTGGTGCAGATTGGCTTTCCAATCGGCTTGATTCTTTCCGCTGGCGCATTTGCGCTGGTTTCCAAATTGCCTGAAGCAGACTTCCTGTCCTGGGGCTGGCGTGTGCCGTTCCTGTCCAGTCTGGTGCTGGTGGCACTGGGTACTTTCATTCGTATGCGGGTACATGAATCGCCGGTGTTTCTGGCCATGAAAGCCAAAAAGCAAGTGGCGCGCAATCCATTCTCGGAAGCGATCCTGAAAAAACCTAAGACCTTCTTCATTGCGGTTGGCCTGAAATTGTGCGAAGTGTCATGGGTGTATATGTTGACGGTGTTCATGGTGGTGTATGCCACCAAAACCCTGGGCTTGCCCAAAGCCTTGATGTTGCAAGCGATTATGGTTGCGGCAGCAGTAGAGATTGTGTCGATTCCACTGTTTGGCTATCTGTCGGACAGAATCGGTCGCCGACCATTTTATTTTGCTGGCACCGCATTCACCATCCTGTTCGCCTTCCCGCTGTTTTGGTTTTTGGAAATGCGCGACCCGATGACCATTATCATCGTGACTGCGGTGGCCTTGAGTTTTGGGCACGGTTTAATGTTTGCGCCGGAAGCGACCTACTTTCCGGAATTGTTTGGTGCATCCGGGCGCTATACCGGTGCCTCACTCGGCTTTCAGGTGTCTGCCGCAATTGGTGGTGGCTTGTCCCCGGTTTTGGCGGCACTGCTGGTGGAACGCTTTGGTGGTACGACCGGGGTCTCGGTGTTATTGATTATGACGGCCTTGATTACGCTGGCAGCGGCCTGTTTCGCATCCGAAACCCGAAATCGATCAATAAGTGAGGCATAAGGCGCTGTGCTGGGTCGTGTTTTACATCATTTAAGGAGATGGCTATGTCAACGGTATTTAAAGAGCGGCTCAAAGGCAAGTTGGAACCTACCCCCAACGGTTCGGTGTACGTAGACCCGGAGCAGATGGAATGGCAACCGTCGCAGTTTCCCAAGATTCAAATGAAAGTCCTGTATCGCGATGATGCGGTAGGTGAGATGACGGTATTGCTCAAATGGGAACCGGGTGCCGTGTTACCGTTTCACAAGCACCCCGAGATTGAGCAAAGCTATGTACTCGAAGGTTCGTTCTCGGATCATGACGGCATTTGCCGGGCCGGGCAATATGTTTGGCGGCGTTCTGGCTCGATGCATGAAACCCGTTCCGACGAAGGTTGTACCATTCTGGCGATCTATCGTAAGCCCAACATCTTCTTTAAAACAGCGGGTTTTGAGGCAAGGGATGAGTAGTACGCCAACCAGTTAGCGGCAACCGTATCTGAATTAAGCCGCGCCTGCTACTGTGGGCTGGCAAAAGACAAGGACTGAGTCCGATTTTCACTGCGCGATCACGATGTCACTTTATTTGTTGGCGGTTGCATCGAACATCGCCGGTGGCATTCTGGTGAAGAAGAACCGGTAGTTAACCAGCGAGAATACAAGCGCCACAGCCAAGTAGTACAAGGAGCCCTTCGAGCCGCCGGGTAGGTTGCTGCCATCCACTGCCGGAAGCAGCGCTTGCAAAATCCCCGGATGCGTATTCGCTACCCAGTGCATTGCAACTGCGGGCCAGACGGAACCGCCAGCGCGCTGTACCAGAAACACCATAAACAGCGACCAAGTGACCAGATACGCCAAAAAGTTTAGTGCCAAAGATGGGGAGGCAAAAATCGATGTGCGGTAGAGCGCGAAGTGCCACAGCCACCAGATGCCACCCACTACAAGCGCAACCCAGAACGGCGCAACGTGCCGCAGGAGCGTGTACTGAACGTATCCGCGCCAGCCGAACTCTTCGGCCAGAGGGCCGGTAATCAGCGCGGCCCCAAGCGATAGCCCCAGTAATGCTGCTGGTGTGCTGAGAAAACTCGAAAGTGACACACCGGTTGTTAGCAGATAACTCAGGCCAAGCAGCAATGGAATGGCGCTTGCGAACAGGACATACTTTAGCGAGCCGACAGTCTGGCAGACTCGCCGTGTAAAAGTGCCAAGGCCAGCCTTGCCACCTTCCGCGAACGCAGCGACAAAACCGCCAATGCTGGCGAACAGCGGAAAGAGCCAGAGGCTCAGCGTCTCGTTTGGCATCCAGATCCATCCCGCCCATGGGATGGCAAACGCTACGACCAGATATGCGGACAGGCCGCGCAACAAATTATTTTTCACGATGCCCTTCAAGGTAGAGTGCGCAAGGTAGAGTACGATTAACGAATGAAATCACCCGGACTAGAGCCGAAAGACAGAAACGCAAATCATGAGCGCCAATTGTGTGGCGGGCAGGATCAGCGAGACCAGGATCAAGCGCAAAAGGTAGGGTGACGCCGGGTTCTTGCGATGTGAGCGAATCAGGAGAAAGTTAATCAGTGCCGTGAGTGGCAGGCCCAGAACGGCAAACAACATGGCACCAAGGCCGACGAATGAGCCACCGCCTGAGGTGGCCGAGATGATTGCAAAAGAGATGCCAAGCTGCAGCAGCAGGACGCCAAGAACGCCGAACAGATAGCTCAAGACGCGCTCCGACCTGCGAGGTTGGTTACATGCGGCAACGATAGTCTCATGGCGCGGATATGACAGGGTGAATGGTGGGCCGGTGCTTTGGCTTAACCCGGAGTATTCCCCCGGGCCAGCTCGGCATTTTCTGCAATCCGGCGCGGTACGCCGTCCTGATCAAGCAAATTGGCGATCCGGATAAACACTTCGGGGCGGGTGAATGGTTTTTTCAAAAAGTCGTCGGCACCGATTTTGCTGCCGAAAAACTGTTCGGTCGCTTGTTCGTTGCTGCTGATCATGATGATCGGAATCGCTTGCGTGGCCGGGTCGCGCCGCATCGCACGCAGGGCAGCGAAACCATTCATGCCGGGCAATACGATGTCGAGAAAAATCAAATCCGGTTTTTGTTCTTTGGCAATGGTGATACCACTTTCGGCATCAAGTGCTTCAAATAAAACCAAGCCACTGTTTTGCAAAATTTTCTTGAAGGCAAACAGCACCGTCGGTGAATCATCGATAATCAGGATTTTGGTGCCTTGCCGCGCATCCTGCCGAAAGGCACGGCGACGCTCGGCCGGGGTAGCCGGAACCGGGTTGGCGGTTTGGCTGGCGGCCTCGTTACTGTCTTGTTGCTTGTTGAAGATCGTCCGCAGTCGATCAAAAAGACCCATGGTATTTTTCCCCTCATTACTGACAGCATTGGCCCGGTCATGCGGCGGGCAACAATACTGACTGAACCTCGATTTTGCCCAATTTCTCGGCCAATAGCGAGACTAATGATACAAAAACCGGCAAATCAGCAGGGCACCATCATTTTTACAACTGTCTTGCCATCCATTGCCGCTTAGGCGTTACTTTTCTTGCTTGAGTGGTGTGCCTTTGTCGATGACTTCGTGGCATGCGCCCTTGATGATGGCGTTATCATAATTCGTCCAGCCATAACTATCAACATAGCGTTTGTGCAATTTGAACTTGGCATTAAAAATACTCCATTCCAGCCGTTCATCCGGGTAGCGAATGTCGGCCATGTCCAACACCGAGTGAAATACATTTTCGGTGGCCAAGCGTGCCTTGCGGCGCTTGTGCAGGTAGGCAATTTTTTCTGGGTATTGCTGTTGATAGGCGTCGGAATACCAGATCAGGGCCGGGATATGGAATTCGTACTTGGTATTGTGGCCGTGAAAGGCCAGGTTGCAACTGCCATCGTACAGGGTTTGGCCATGGTCGGAAATGTACAGCATGGAACTGAGTTGATTGGTTTTTTTCAGGGCAGCAATCGTTTGGCTTAAAAACCAGTCGGTATACAGAATCGAATTGTCGTAACTGTTTTTCAGGGCCGGTTTGATTTTCAAATTGGTATAGACCGGCTTGTTGACACCAAACAGCGAGGGTTGCCATTTATCGAACGATTTCGGGTAGCGGTGGCTATAATTCCAGTGATTGCCCAGTGTGTGCAAGACGATTAATTTTTTCGGATTCGGATCGGACAATGCCGTGTAAAGCGGTTCCAGCAACACCTGATCATGGTTCGAGTCGTTGGTAAACCCACCCAGATTCATGAATTGCACCACGTCCGCTTCCTTGGCGAATACCGACACCGGGGTATCGAAATGGCCGACCGAGATTTGATTGGAGAGCCACCAGGTTTTGAAGCCAGCCTCCTTGTAGGCGGTTAAAAACGATTTTTCGACAAAGCCATCTTTCAGGCTTTGGGTCGCTGGTTTGCGCGACAGAATAATCGGCACCGACAGGCGGGTGGCGGAAACCGGGGTAATCATGTCGGACAGGCTGACCAGATTTTGCTCTTTGGCCAGCAGTGGCGTGGTATTGCGCTCGTAGCCATGCAAACCCCAGTGGTCGTAGCGTGCCGATTCGCCAAGTACCACCAGTACAATTTCCGGTTGTTTTGGGTCACCCGAGCCTTGTTTGGCGGCAAATTTAAAGTTGCGGTTTTTGGTGCTTAACTCAGTGAGGTATTTGCGGTCGACGTAAAAATCGAATCCGCGTACATACAGACCAAATGGCCAGGTTTTGGCAAATTCTTCGGGTTTAAAGGGCGGATTGGCCCAGTGTGGCAATTTTGGCAGGGGCAAGCCCGCAATGGTGCGAGCCGAGGCGGAACTGGACGCTTCCTCTTCTTCCTCTTCCTCTTCCTCTTCCTCCTCTTCCTCCTCTTCCTCCTCTTCTTCACTGCTTTCGTCACCAAAGCCCGAAGCGGTTGATGCGATAGCGATGGTCTTGCTTACCTTGTCTGTCTTGGGCGGGCCAGATGAACTAGCTGTGGCAGATGCGCTGACGGGCGGCGCACTGTTCTGGCTGGGTGCTGCGCTGCGGCTGCCTGTTGTCGGGCTGGCTGAGTGGGCCGGTGATGCCGATGGCTTCACCGCCGACGAACTGACTGCCGATGCACTCGCTGCTGATTGGCTGGCACTGGGTTTGGCTTCCACTCCGGCGTATTGTCCATAACCCCAAACCGCACCCAGAAAGGAAAGCGCCAGCAAACTATACCAACGCGAGAAGTGCGCCCAGTCTAACGTGTGGCTGCGCCACGCTAGCCGCCAGGTATAGCCCCACCACAGCAGCACGCCGAGCATAATAACCAGCAACAGCCACACCTTGCTGCCCAAGAATTCAATCGCTTCGCGCGGGCTGGTTTCGGAAATAATCCCCAAATGGTGGGACGAGATTCCCTGACCATAATAGGCTTGCAAATACAGTTCGGTTGGCAGGGCCACAAAGGCGGGCAGCAGCAGCCAGTGAAACCACGCCGGGCGCTTGAACAGGGCCCAAAGCGCTGTCAGGGTGGCGATTTCAATGCATAGTAAATGCCACGGATTTTCGGGCGGCTTGTTGATCAGCCATGGCGCGAACGGCACCGCCAAAAGCAGGGCGTAGGTCAATAGCAAAAATAGATTGGCAGGGCGCAGCAGGGCAGGCATGGCGTGGTGCAGATCTCTATAAAGGATGGGCAAAAACCGGCTATTATCGCCGGTTTTGCCCTATTTGTGTGGGCATTGTGGTGATCTTTTTATCTGTGGCAATCCCGGCAGTTGGGCGGCGCGGTGGCGCGCGCCAGAAAATCTCAACGTGCCAAGAAAACAACCGAACCGGGCCGGTTTCGGATTAAGTCGCATTCTGGGCTTGACCCCCCGAACTTCTTGGTTTACACTGCTGAGTTCTCGAAATTGGGCCACTATTGGCTTGACACGTTCTTTCTCCAGCTCGATTTGACGTGCCTTGCCCATGCTGTGTGGTTTGACTTCGGGGTTTAGCCTCCCGTAATTGGGAAATTATTAACGTCGTATTCTGTTGGATTAAAAACGATGCCAACCATCAATCAATTGATTCGCCAGCCGCGTTTTACTGCGCGTGCCAAGAGCAAGTCGCCGGCGCTGGAAAACAGCCCGCAAAAACGCGGCGTCTGTACCCGTGTTTATACCACGACTCCGAAAAAGCCGAACTCGGCGCTGCGTAAAGTGGCCAAGGTTCGTTTGACCAACGGCTTTGAAGTCATCTCCTACATCGGCGGTGAAGGCCATAACCTGCAAGAGCACAGTGTGGTATTGCTGCGCGGCGGCCGGGTTAAGGATTTGCCGGGTGTGCGTTACCACATGGTGCGCGGTGCCCTCGATACCCAAGGCGTGAAAGACCGTAAGCAAGCCCGCTCGAAGTATGGTGCCAAGCGCGCCAAGGCTGGCAAAGCGGCTGCGAAGAAGTAAATCGGTGTTTTTTAAAGTAATCGGTCGGTTTTGACCGAGTAAGTGGGAGCTATGATAGCTGCCCGCGGGTATTGCGGCATGTTCTACGTTATTTGCCGACAATGCTCAACTGAAGAGAGGAAATGTTATGCCACGTCGTCGTGAAGTACCCAAGCGCGCAATTTTGCCAGATCCAAAATACGGTAATGTTGATGTCGCCAAATTCGTTAATGTGTTGATGCTCTCCGGCAAAAAGTCGGTCGCAGAAAACATCATCTATGGTGCGTTCGAGCACATCCAAAGCAAAACCGGCAAAGATCCGCTGGAAGTTTTTGCTACCGCAATCAATAACGCCAAGCCGATGGTCGAAGTGAAATCGCGTCGGGTCGGTGGTGCCAATTATCAGGTGCCGGTTGAAGTGCGTCCGGTTCGCCGTATGGCGCTGTCGATGCGCTGGTTGCGTGAAGCTGCTAACAAGCGCAGCGAAAAATCGATGCCGCAACGTCTGGGCGGTGAATTGATCGACGCCTCGGAAAACCGTGGCGGTGCCATGAAGAAGCGTGATGAAGTTCACCGCATGGCAGAGGCGAACAAGGCGTTTTCGCACTTCCGCTTCTAATTATCTGGTTCGGGTTGCGCTCTTGGTCTGCCGTTTTGCGGCAGTATGTCAAGAGCGCTTCCGGCAGATTAAATGGTTAATGATTTGAATTACTCGCTTGAGATCGGGGCCCTCCCTGGTCTTGAACCCTTAAAAAAGATTTAGGACTGAATATGGCCCGCAAGACCCCCATTGAGCGCTACCGTAACATCGGTATTTCTGCGCACATCGACGCTGGTAAGACCACCACTACCGAGCGTATTTTGTATTACACCGGCGTCAACCACAAGATTGGCGAAGTGCATGATGGCGCTGCGACCATGGACTGGATGGAGCAAGAGCAAGAGCGCGGTATTACCATTACCTCGGCTGCGACCACCTGCTTCTGGAAGGGCATGGCAAACAACTTTGATCCGCATCACATCAACATCATTGATACCCCGGGCCACGTTGACTTCACGATTGAAGTTGAGCGCTCGATGCGTGTGTTGGATGGTGCTTGCATGGTGTATTGCGCCGTGGGCGGTGTGCAGCCACGATCGGAAACGGTTTGGCGTCA
>JACCDS012010599.1_pt1 | contig 18065 bp, 5 predicted proteins | sample 7446441 | NCBI WGS metagenome assembly JACCDS01 (sample SAMN15323445, study PRJNA562643) | freshwater metagenome | isolation source: river surface water | place: USA:Blue River Watershed | collected 2017-08-17
CTCATTGTATATCCAAACGCCATCGTTAACTTCGCTGGCTCCGTTCAGCAGTTTACTGCCAAAATTAGAAAGCATTGGGTTGCAGAACAGCAAGGTTACTGATTTCTCTTTGCTGAAAAACATGACTCAGGTACAGGAACTGTCGCTGGGTAATACCATGATCAATGATCTAAGCGTGTTACATAATCTGGCGAATATCAGTTGGGTTTATCTTTCTGGCAACAACCACCTGGCGTGTTCAGCACTGGAGTTGCTCGACAGTAAAAAGCCAGCCAATGCGTTTGTCCAAAAACCTGAATTCTGTACCAAAGACGGCGGTTTAGTGATTCAGAAAGTGACTGGTCAGGGCCCTACTGCAGTCACATTTGTGAATAGTGCAGATAGTGCTTTAGGACAACTGCGGGTAGAGACTGGCAGTATCATCTTTACGCCCGCGGCGAATGTCAGTGGCTGGATTACCTTGCGTCTGAATGTGACATATGCAGGCTATACAACTCAAACTGCCATCAAGATTTGGGTGGAACCGACCGCCCCACCTGCGAAAACCCGCAAAGGATTACCTTGGTGGGTATTGATGAAACCAACCGCAGTTTAAGCCATAAATGTGCAAACCCCGTCTAACGGGGTTTGCTGTTTTATTACTAAGACTCAAAGTCCAAACATCGTCTGAAAGAATAGTCGCCTTTTTACCAACCAAGTACAGAGCTAGCAGCAGGGTTTGTCGCTTTTACCAAGCGGTCATGTAAAGACACAGACTTGTGACTGCATGATGCACAGAAATGTCGCACCAAAATTTCACGGGACAGTTTATTTTATATCCGTGATGATAACTTTGAGATATCAAAGTTAGCGAAAACGTTTTTCGCTGCAATACTTGCTCAAGTTTCCCAGTTGATTTGTTTAGCGCTGCAGTAGGCCTCTTACCTACTGTCTTGGCATCCACGACTACATGGAGGTTGCATGAAACCTTTGCTGATTACCGGCATTTCGGTGCTTTTTACTTTGACATCCGCTGCGCAGGCAGTGACTCCCGTCCCTCAATCATTTCAGTTACCACCGTTTCATCCTCAATATCAAGCGCAGCAGCATGCTGCACGGCTTGATAACTCGGCCATAGAGGAACAATTCGCCACACCAGCGCAAGTTCGTTTTGAAAAAGTAGAAATGCCGGGGCCTGCACTTCTGAGGGAAGATAAACACGAGATCGTCCGCTTCAGCAATCCAGCAGGACAAGAAGAATTCCAGTGCCGGGAACATAACGGCGTTATTGATCAATGCTTCGCTAAGACTGCACCAAGAAAGGCCAGCAAGGCTGCGGCTGTGCTACCAGATCAACCAAATACTGATGAGCGCCTGACCATCGAAAACCTGGTGCTGCCCGATAGCAGATTTAAAGCTTGTGTTACCACGAGTGCTCAACAAAATAATTGGGCTTATGCAGATCAGGTACAGTGGCTAAATTGCAGCTCTGATTCTCAGCATGTACCGATTCAGGATTTAACCGGTATCGCTCAGCTGGTCAGTCTACAAAGCCTGTATGTAGGCGCAGAGAGCGCAGCGAAAAACTCGCTGACTGGTCTTACTGAGTTAGAATCACTAACACAGCTTGATAACATCAGTATTGAACGCTATCAGATCAACAGTCTGGATTTTGTGAGTCGCATCCCAAATTTGAAAGGTGCCGGCTTGCACCGGCTGAAAGTCGATGGTGGCTGGCAAGTATTGGCGTCTTTGGACCAGCTGAGAAATTTACAACACTCAACCGACGAAGCGAGTGACAAGCCCGATATTATCTCTTTAATCAATCAAATGTCCGGGCTCAAAAGCATAATTGTTAACGCACCATTGCATAAAAACTTAGTTGGGTTAGTGCATCCGGATCTGAGTTCTATCTACACCTTCGACGCTGACCATCTGAATTTTTTAGCTGGGACGCCAGCAGTACATACTTTGACTATATATCAGGGCTCTGGCGGAGATATTGATTTATCTGCCTTGTCTAGTCATCGCAAACTGCTATCCCTCACCCTGTCGAATGTGATCTTTGAACCGACTGATATTCAGCAATTACAGCAACAAACGGATTTGACCTATTTACGACTTGAGGGCGCCACGACACTCACTAGTTTGTCGTTTATCAACCAAATGCCGTTGTTAGCGTATTTAATTCTGCGTAACACTATTACTGACGCGAATCTGGCGACCTTATCCATCCCTGATAACTTGCAGTTTTTAGGTCTAGACAAATTCACTCAGGCACAATATGGCTATGCCACGCTGACCAATATCCAAAAGATTATTCAAAACCCGAAGAAAATAACAACACTCGACCTGAATGGTCAGATCGCTCTACCTTGTGCCGAAATAGATCTGGTTAAAACAAAAATCAATGCAGTGTATGCGCCGTCACAATGTGGAGTCAAAGACACAAAATTAGCTGATATCAATATTCCGGATTCAGCGCTGTATCAATGTATTAGCCAACACATGGTCCAGCAGAATGCCAGCTTCCTCGAAGGTATTACGTACTTAAACTGCTCTAATGTTAAAGATCTAAGTGGTATTCATCATCTGACAAATCTGCAGTCCTTCTCGGTCAGCTCAACCAACAACCAGGATGTCGTTGGTGACTTATCACCTATTTCGCAGTTAAGTAAGCTAAGAACACTTAATTTGAATGGCCAAAAACTGACGGCGGCAAAGATTGGCATTACCTATCCAGCAAGCTTGAGCGCTTTGTTATTTGACTCGAATTTGTTAGACCAAACCGCGGTTCCGACGTTACAGGCCTTATTGCCAAGGCTAAATCAGTTGCGATTAAACAGTAATTTGTTTACAGATTTCAGCTGGATCACCAATGCACCAAATCTGAGAACTTTAGGTGTCGGTCAAAACCCGGTAACCAACCTCAGTTTTATTACCGCGTTGCCGCAACTCACAAATTTAAGCATATCTGGTTTGAATCTGACTGATTTAACCGGGTTTACACTGCCGACAGGATTGACCCAGATTGATGTTAGGCAGAACAAACTGACAAATTTGAATCAGCTGACCAGCAGGTTAAGCAACCCAGCTCTGTTAACATATCTGACCGCCGGTTCGATGAATTTGGTAGATATCAGTTCACTGTCTCTAATGCCGAATCTTCAATTTCTGGATTTATATGGCAGCAAGGGCACAACCGATTACAGTGCAATAGGCAATCTGACCAAGTTGACTTGGCTTAACTTGCAGGAAGCGGAATTACCTAAAAAGTTTCCAGATTTTACTGTCCCGCCTGCACTGAAACAGCTGTATATGACTCAATACGCTGGAACAAATATCTCAGTCACTGATATCTCAGCCCTTATTGCTGCCGCCGGTCAGTTCCAAAGCGTAATGCTACAAGGACAAGTTGCGATTGCCTGTGACCAGATAGATGCGCTACGTAATCATGCTAACAAGGCCGCCTTCCAATTACCGACTCAATGTGGCCAGCTGCTTATCAATGCGGACACAATACCTGATCCGGTGCTGCGTCAATGTGTACTCAATTCTGGCAATAGAAGCTTTAGTGAAATCTCGTGGTTGCAATGCACTGGCAACATTAAAGACTGGACTGGCTTGCAATGGATGACACAATTGAGCGGCTTATTTGTGCGTGGCTCTGCGACTACGCCTCAAGACATCACTAACCTTGCTCTGTTCAAGCAATTGCCCGCCTTAGTCAATTTGGAACTGCGCAATCAAGGGATCACTGATCAGGCGTTAGATATATTAGGCAACACCAAAACGACATATCTGAGCCTGGACGGTAACCCGATCACACAAGCCAGTTTTAGCAAGCTGATGACTAACTTTTCCAGCTTGGAAAACATCAGTCTGGCCGAGACAGCGATTAGTAGCCTCAATAACGTGTCTGAACTGAACGTTTCTTGGCTTGGTTTAGGGAAAAATACTCAACTGACCAACTACACCGCTTTAAACAGTCTGGGGGCCAAAACCATAGGTCTGCATTTGGAGCCGGTCAATAACGCCGCGCTGCAAGGCCTCAGCCTACCCGCGACAATAAAGAACCTGTACCTGACAGGTGATGTCTGGACCAGTACCAACCAAATTTTTTCAAAACTAACCCAGCCTGCAAATCTTGAAGCTCTCTATATCGCTAATAACACTTTCAGTGATTTGACAGGGATCGGCGTAGCATCGAAACTTATCAACTTCTCTATTGCATCAGACCAAGCAAGTGGATTGGCGGATTTTTCACCACTTGCTACTTTGCCTGTACTGAATTGGTTGGATCTGCGAACACCCTCCCTGACCTCTCTGACACCAATCAGCAATTTATTGCCAAAGCTCGATGGCATTGGGCTTGATAAAAGCAAAGTCACAGACTTCTCGCTATTGAAAAACATGGCGAAGGCAAAAAACATCTCGCTGAGTGATACGCTGATAAAAGATCTATCCGGGTTACATAATCTGACAAACCTCGATTACGTTAATTTATCGAATAATAACCACCTCGCATGCTCAGAGCTAGAGTTGCTCGACAGCAAAAAGCCAGCCAATGCCTATATTCAAAAACCTGAATTCTGCACTAAATACGGCGGTTTGTTGATCCAGAAAATGACTGGTCAGGGACCTACAGCAGTAGCATTTACCAACAGTGCAGATAGTGTTTTAGGACAATTACGGGTAGAGACTGGCAGTATCATCTTTACGCCCGCAGCGAATGTCAGTGGCTGGGTGACCTTGCGCTTGACCTTAACTTATTCAGGCAATAGTAGCCCTGTCGACATTAAAATCTGGGTGGAACCAACCGACCCTGCTAAAGCCGAATATTATGGCAGCTACTATCTGTGGTCCGAAGATGGTATCTACGCTGGAGCAACCACGCCTGGTCGAATTGAACTAAGGGCAGACGGTGGTACTTTTTATAGCAACTATGGCAAAGCAGAGTTTGGCTGGACGCTAAGTGGCAATGGCTTACTGACGCTCAATTTTGATAATTTTGTTGAAAGTGTTGGATTTCAATTTATTAGTGGTGTCGGTCAGGTTGAAGTTCGCCGGATCCTAACGCAGATCACCCTGCAACGCGGTTTTACTGAAACTGACGCTACCAAGCAGATGAACTTCAGTATGAGCAGAACCGGATATACCCGGTATATGACCGGCGGTAAACCAGACGAGCCCTATCCGGCCAATAATTCAAACGTTAACAGTACCAGAAACGCTGGATTACTTGACCCGGTCAGTTTCTTGCAATCCGATATCACTGTTGCAATCCCTGGTGTTGATGAAGAGCGTCAAGTGGTGTACCCCAGTGCGCTGAATCTGTCACAACTGAGTTACCTTGTGAGGGCACAGAAGCTCAAATTTCAGAAGGTAAGCGGTCTATCGGGCACAGGCAGCCTCAATAGTATTCAGGTAGAACCTAACGGTGAATTTTCTGATGTCGCTACCCAACTGACTTGGCAAATCAACCAGGACAAAACTGTCACCATGACAACCGCAAATGGCGGCAGCTATTCCTTCGCTTTTCTTGGATTGAGTTCAGCACAACTACCTGTAGTGCAGATGCAGTACGTGGCACCAAACCAAGGTAATTCGACCACTGTAATCCCTTTTTCCACACATTGGTCGGTAAAAGTGCCGGCAATTGACGCCAACTATATGAAGCAGTTTCGAACTCTTGAGTTGGTTCAGTCAGGCACTGAATCATCCAGATTCTGGTTCGAACTTAACCCAATAGGCACCGGCCTGACGGTTTCATGGTCTGACAGCAATGCTGACAAGAAATTTTCAGACAATGAAGTCGCACAAACGCCAATTCGCTGGGAACTGCAGAACGGTGTCATCGAAATTCGCCGTTACCGATATAATTCGCTGTCGGGGAAATCTGGTGTTTGCCTGAGCAAAGTATTTGCGCCAGCAGCCACTAGTGAATGTATTACTGACACCCGGCGGTCATACGATATTTTTAATATCTTCGCGCACAATGGTATCCCAACAGCGAGCATTTTTAATGTACAGCGTACCTTCTATACAGATCGGAATAGCAGCTGGCCAGCGCAGGACTTATTAAATCAGGTCATTGCCGTTGATCACCGGTATCTGCAAATAAAATCTGAACGGCCGTTGCCAATAAAACCATTGGTTGTCGGCGTTGCGATTGCGGATGATGTATTACGCCAGTGCCTGCAAAATCAGCCGAATCTGCATGTCCCGTCGGACTTAATACGACTGACTTGTCAGGGCGATGTCCGCTCATTGCAGGGGTTAGAAAAGTTTACCAGCCTCCAGTCATTAACCATTGGAGGACAGAATCGTTTAACACTCAGTGGCTTGGAAGTCATACACCAGTTGCCGAAGTTAACGAGTCTGGAGCTGACTTCAGTGCAAATTGGTGATACTGAATTTGCCAAACTTGCCAACCTTGCACCAGAGTTGCCTTTTCTACTGAGTTTACATGCGGTTGGTTTGACCGATGCGGCACATGCAGTGCTTGACACCATGAAGGTCGGCGCTTTGATACTCGGTGGGCCTGTTGAGTTAATGTCATTCACTCGTTTACCAAATGACAAAACCTTGGCGAACTTAGAATATTTGGAACTCAATAATCTGCGGTTAGCTAACTTGCAAACTGAACTGAACCGACTGCAAACCCTGACGAATATGACTGATCTTGGCTTGGTCAATTTGAATCTCGGTACGCTGAATAACATCAAATTACCGGTGAACTTGGCCTATTTATACTTTTCGGAAGAAAACATCAGCTCGCTGGATCCTGCCAAATTAAACCCAACCAAATTAGCAGGTTTGTTTATCAATAAATCCGATATTCGCAACATAGGATTCATCAGTGGTTTAACAAAGTTAGCGTACCTCTCGCTACAAAGTGTAACCTTGACTGACTGGTCACCATTAATGCAGAAGCTACCGGCGTTAACACAGCTGAGCGCTCAGTTTAATGCGCATGTGCCTTGTAGCGTATTTGCCGCAATCAAAACGGCAAATCCGCAAGCCTCAGTGAATTACATCGTCTGTGCCAGCACTGCAGCCAATCAATATGAGTTAGCCAATATCCCAGCCGGCACAACTATCAGTACTGCCGTATTTAGTCAAAATAGCGATAGCAGCAAAGGCACACTCAGTGTCGTTAACGGTAAAATTCAGTATACGCCGGCCAAGAATATTACTGGCTGGGTTGAATTCAACGTGTTTGTGACCTTGTCAGACGGCAGTACCAGATCCTTTAGGTTACGTACTTTCATCAAACCGCCAAGCACACGAAAATCAGGGTTACCTTGGTGGGTTACCACCAAGCCGGTGAAATAACCTCAACACTGTTTGGAAACGAAACCGCGCTAATACAGCGCGGTTTTTTTGGGGCCCTAAACCACTTACTGAAGTAGGTGCTTTAGGGCCGAAAACAAGAAGCCAGCTTCTTCAGAAGGTGGCTTCTTTATATGATGGTTTAAGGCACCATCAAAACCCACCAGGGTAATCCGCGTCGTTTTGATTCAGGATTAAATAAAAACTTCACCTCACAATGGCCGGAGACTGCGCCGGTTTCATAAGTATGTTCATCCAGCCATTGCCCAGCCGGACAGTCGCCGCCAACGATTGCCGATACCCTAAATCCGGTATTCGCTTTTACTTTAAACTGCACCCGACTGCCTTCCACTCCGGTTTTTGTACTTACTTCAATAGTCCCGCCAATAGCGTTATTACTGGCTGCTGTAATGCTATACACCCGGGAAAAATGTGCACGTACTGCGCGAGCCGCTCTGACATTCTCGAGTTGGCATCGACTGCCACTGCAACTGCCGCTCCAGTGACTGAATTGAAAACCGGTATTTGCCGTAGCCTGACACAGGCTATTACCACCGTGTTGCACCGGATTTAGGCTACAACTGACGGCTCCAGCCTGCTCGGGCAATAGCTGATAACTAATTTGATATGTCGGGATCTGCACGCCTTCAGTCTGGAGATTAAAGCTACCTTGGTCTGCTCTGACGAATACCAGATATTCACCCCGCACCGGTGCCGTCAAATTAAACGCCTTTGTCTCACCATCGCTGATCCGGCGAAAATCAATCAACGACGAAGACAAATCTGCCGCTGTGGTTACTTTGAAATCAAACGACATCAGATTTGTTCTTGGCGTGATGGCGAAACTGAGCTTTTGTCCTGCTTCTGCATTGAATCTAAACACAGTCTGCGGCGCCAGTACCTGATGTTTACCTGGACTCAGTATTTGTGCTGTCGCTGCCGTGCCATAAAAATTGCGACTTTCATCATTGATACCAGCATGTCGATAGCCGCGATATACAGCAAGGTCAAAGACGCCGGGGCCTGCAGGGATCTCAAGATAATGTGTGCCGGTCTCTACTGCGGTAAAATCTTCAGCATCAAATGAGCCGACGCCAAACGGACTACTTAAAACTGCAGCCGAAGAGTTGGTATTGACCGGACGATACAAACGGGCCGACAGTCCCCTGTTGCCTGCGCGCACCAAACCGGTCAGCGTGATGATATCGCCAGCATTGAGGTCAAGCCGAAGAAAGCGCGTTTGTGTGCCTAAATGCAATGTAAATGGTCGATTGAAATAAGGCACAGCAACAGCAGCATTGCGGCTTGTCGCTTCCTGCCAGACTTCGGGCAACCACTCTGCCAGCTGAATTCCTAACAAACCTCGTTGTGCTTCAACCAAATCATTAACTTGGTTAGCGTTGCTATCTGCATTTTCAGGATTGAGGCCGGCAACCAGCTCGGCACTACTAGACAGACCATCGTTATCTTGGTCGAGGTCAGCCTTTATCCCTGTGGCGTTTAGCCGATAGCGTCCGGATTGCCCTTTGATTTTCAGATAATAGACACCGGTCTGTGCGGCATTAAAGACTAATTGTCCGGTCTCACCGTCACTGATGCTGTAGGTGTCATCTAATCGGCGTTCATCATCGCGCGGCCCACCCCAAATTTCCAGACTAAGGCTGCCACGCTCTAGCAATGGCGTTAAGGCTACGCTGATCTGGTCGCCTTCGAGCATCACAAAACGGAAAAACTGATCATCCTGGCTCCGGCTATATTCACCGTCACGATAGTAGCGCGCTGTATTAATGCTACCGGCAAAATCAGCAACAACGCCGGCCTTCGCGGCATGACTGAAGCCATGTTCAGCTTGTACTGTCACCAGACCGGCATCTCCACTAAGTCGCACATAGTAGTTGCCAGTAACGCCAGGCAACACCGAGAGTATCTGTGATTCGCCATCGGAGAGGGATGTGGTCCAAGTATCTCTAGTTTTGCCATCTGGCCACAACACAGTTGCCGACACTGAACCAGCATTGGTTTGATTCAATACCCGGAACGCGACGGGTTGGCCTGCAGTCAGCGGCAACCGGATGTAAGCGTCGCCACCGGCAAAAGTCAGACTAAAAGGCTGATTAAAATACGGTATGACCTTAGCCACCGCCGGATTCAGCGCTGGGGCAAGATCTGCCAGACTCCATTCCTGCGTATAGCGACCAAGACGACCGCCACTCACTTCTTCAGCGTCGCTTTGACCGTTACGGTTCGAATCCGCTCGGCTTGGATCCAGCCCACGCAGGTATTCCAGCGCATCAGGTAACCCATCAGCATCACTGTCCTGCACCGGTTGCAAACCACTGGCAATCAGTCCCAGACGACCGGCATCGCCTCTCACCTGCATGAAGTACACCCCGCTGTGACGCGCAGTAAACTCAATACTATTGTTTCTTTGATTTGATAACCCTGTCAGGGTCCGGAACGGTTGACTGTCACCGGGTGAATACAATGAAACCGCCATACTGCCAACGGCAAGCTTCGGAGCGAGCTGCAAACTGATTCTGTCGCCCGGCTTGGCAATAAAATACCAAAAGGTGTCATCGCCGGAAAATGCGAGCTCACCATCGACCAGCGGCGCAGCGGTCAAGGCAGTTTGTTGATAGGCATACGGGCTGCGTCGGGAACTCGTCAGACCGCGATACACGGCAATATCTGCCTGGCCAAATGCGGCATCTAATTTCAGGTAATAAGTGCCAGGCAAACGCGCGGTAAACTCGAATTGCTTAGTGCTGTTGTTGGCGAAATAACCCAGATTACTAATAAAACGCGGCGGTGCACCAGGGCCATACAAAGTCACCTGATTGCTCCCTGCCCCACGCCATGTCTTGATGTCGAGTGCCACAGATTCGCCCTGCGCCACTTCAAAACTCAGGTATTTGTCAAAACCATCCATTGGCATACTAAACGGTTGATCAAAATATGGGATTGGCTTGGCAGCCAGCACTGTACTAGCTGCCATCACATCTGATCGTAACCATTCGACCTGATAAAGCCCTCGAGTACCACTCAATGCCTGCTGATAATCTGTTGTTCCATCCAAATTAGTGTCAGCCAGCGCGATAGCCGAGCCGCGATACCATTCAGCCGCATTTGACAAGCCATCCCCATCATCATCGCTATCCGCACGCACTCCTGACATTTCGAGTTGATAACTGCCGGCGCCGTTTCGATCAACCCGTAAATAATAAACACCGCTCTGCTGTGCAGTGAAACTGATGGAATGTCTTTGATTTGCTGCCAGCGACTGGTCATCTCTAACCAAATAAACCGGTTTTGAAGGGGTATAAAGACGGAAACGTGCACTGCCGCCATTTACTGGCAAACTCAGGATATTGATACTAATTTGGTCGCCAGTCCGGGCTTCAAACCGCTGGTATTCCGTTTGAGGCCGGAAAGAATGGGTTCCGCTGCTGATATAACGCGAAGTATTGAAGCTGGGAAATAAGCTGCGTTGTTGATCCGACACATTAGGATTTGCATAAGCACGTAACATCTGTAATCGCACTGTTGCGGGTACACCTTTCACCTTCAGGGTATAACGACCACTGACAGCAGGGGTCAACTCCAGTACCGAGAAACTATTGTTAGTCAGATAATCACTGACTTGATATACCTTGATCTGACTGTCTGGCTGATAAATTTCAACCTGGACGCTGCCGCTGACTTGCTGCGTTTGCATCACCAGGCTGTAACTATGCCCCTGCACTAAATCTATCGCGAAATATTGATCGGCAGTCGCCTTGCTAACCACGAGTTCTTGTTCAAATTGCAGAAATGTTGGTTTATCAAAGAAATCACCAGCCCGAACAGGGGCCACCAATAAGCCATATAAGCAGATAAAAACGAACTGAAATTGCAGTAATTTTTTGACAACACCAACGACTGTGGTAGCAATGGATACACGAGCGGACATGAACAACCTCATCCCTGTAGTTAAAACCACTGAACCCAGTCCTGGATCCAGAAAAAAATAAACAATAAAATCATACAGGTGCAAAATCAAGCAGTTTGTTTGCGTTGGCTTGCTAGGTGAGTACCAGAGAAGATGTTCGGATCAAGCATCAAAAAAGAAAAATCCATGGTGGGATGAACTTTAGGCACTAGTAGCTCCCGATTGGGCGGCTTCTCATAGATTAAAGGCCCAGATTTACATCCAGGCCTTTATCTACAGTCTCAAATGCTGCGAACAACCATTATTTTTAAGGCGTCGGTGCCGCGTTACAGCCGCTCAACGCACCAATAGTACTGGCCGCTGATGTTGACCACCATTGGATATGGCCAGAATTACCAAAACATTCCACCGTTGATCCTTTCATATCAACAGTGTTGTTTTGCAAGCGTACTGTCCCAACGTTAAGGAAGTTTTTTGCCCTCGTCAAAGAAGTATTATCTAAATACATTATAGAGTTGGAACCAATGTTATAGTTGGTATCACCCCAGCTGGTCTGCCCGTTTCCAGTTAGTGTTGACTGGTAAAAGCCACCAACTGAACCCGAGTCAACATGCACCAGACCGACCGTCGTCCGATCCATCCTTAATTTGCTTCCCGTATGCGCATTGACCACCGAATCAGGCATATAGCAGTTATTTATGTTTGCAGAAGCGCCAGTAAAATCAAAATAACCCGATGATGCACAGTGGTCAGCAATATAACTACTGCCAAAATTAAACGAAAAGCGGGTTGCTCCAGTGTTAGCAACAGCTTTTTCATTATCGTTGTCGGCCCAGTCTCCGTGATTTGTCACCTGACTTTGCGCCACATGCACACCTTTCGCCGCAATATTGGACCGCAAGAGCAACAAAGAGGAACTGGCATTTATATTGACAGGGAATTCGTTATTCGCCTCGCGCCCAGGACTATTCAGAGAGCCATTTTCCAATACAAAATTGGCTGCAGTCATATGCAGATCCCCGGTAAAGCCAGTCCAATTGGAGCTGAGCTTCGCATTATTTAAGCTTACATAACCAGTAACATCGACCGTTTTTGCATTGCCAAACTTCCCTAACGTGACCTGAGAACCCGAAGTTGCTTCGATGATCATGTGCTCGTCGTAAACTGCAGATATTGGGTTAATGGCACTGGCTGTGCCCTCTTGCAGCTTCAAACTAGACCCATCATAAATGCGCATTGCGCCGACAATATTGCCTTTGTCTGCATATAGCATCGACTGGCTCATGTTGACGGGGCCATTAATTGCTAGTTGTGGAGTCGTCAGCTGAGCGCCTTGTTGCATACTGAGGCCGCCATTCAATTTCAACTCAGAGCCAGCATAAGCAGCGACAGAACCGGAAGAACGTAAAACCAACGCGGCGGGCGCCTTAATTTCAGTCCCTGCGAATATCGCTTGGGCTTGCTCTACCCAAACACCAGTACCATTTGCTGTATCAACCAGCGCGGCAGCGTCGTTATTCCCCAAGAACCTCAGGTCACCGCCGCCGAATACCTGCAATCCCATATGCGCAGTGTCCCGGATTTTGACGTTCGCAAGATACACTTGTGCATTAGCCTGCACCTGAACACCGACGCCGCCGCCTTGGATTGTGACGTTAGACACGCTTCCCTGCGAACTACGCGAGAATAGAACCCCGCTACGGTTTACCGGCGGCATTAAAGTCAGATTGTTCAGATACAAGCCACCATTAAACCCACCAGATAATGACCAGTTATTATTCGGCGTTGGGATCAATTTGGCACCACTCGGGTCACCTGTAAGCACCAACGTGAAATAATGGAATTGCTTCGTAAAGTTGGCATAACAATCGCCTTTGACAACAATTTCCAAGTGGACCTTGCCCGTACCTTGAGAATCATAAGCCTCAACTAACGCATTAGGATTTGCGCTACAGTCAACGTTGATCTTATCGTAAGGGTTAGCGTTCACACCGACGGCAGCCTTCAAGGCACTAAGCTGTTCAGTGCTTAAGTTAGAGAATGTCTTGAACTCAGCCAGCTCATCATTGAGGGCTTTAAAATTTGCATTCACTTCCGCCGCACGGGCAGGCTGCCCCGCCTGAAACTGCACTAGCTGTGCCGCTTTTGCCGTACCCATGGCACTACAAAGCGCAGCCGCAATCAATACGCGCTGAAACTGCATAGAATTCTCCTTAACCGTTTTCAATTTTTTAAGATGTCCGATGTATTTTTATGTCAGCAGGACAGCTCTGCTAAACAGTGTTCAGGCCCAAGTGGCCTGATCCCATTTAAAGGTGTCCCATATCGCATTGATTATTTGCGTGAATGTTGCATTTATGGTGCAGTTTGCATTCAATGCAGGGGTGGTTAAAGCACCGCTACTGCTTGTTGATAAGCCGCAGCCCACCACGCTGGAAACAACGTAGCCTGTCGCTGGGGTTACCGTTACAGATGCAGTATTGCCCTTTGAAACCTTTTGTTGCAGTGGGGTGATAGTGCCAAGCCCTGACAATACAGAAGCTGACACAGTGACTGAATTAGCGACTTGATTCGCAATTAATATAAAACGCAGGATGCTACTTTTTTTGCCGACAGCAGCAGCGGAAGAACTAGCGCCTGACGCGGCAACCGCCGCAGATTTGTCAGTAGGTACAGTGTTTAATGCCGATTGAGCGCCAGACTCGGCCTGAGTCACAGGTTGTCGATTGTCCGGAATAAAGGTTGCAGCAATCACACATGAATAACGTGGGTTTTCCACCACAAATATGCCGTTTTCATATTGTCCGTCACAACCCGAAATTTGTTTTAACCGAAAACCCGCATCGGGTTGCACCACGACGTGCAAAGATTCATTGGGTTCCACTGTTGCAACCGCGGGTATTAGCTGCCCTGCGCCATCAATCCGACTTTTTACTTCGATTGAACTGGCCTGAGTAGCCAGTGGCGATAACGACAGCGCACAAGCTAAGATTGAAAATGTAACTCGCATTTGATATCTCCCGCTTATTGGTTTTTAGCGCTGGTCGAATCAGACTAAAACAACAGTATATTTCCCAGGTCGATACACTATAAAACCGCTTTCCAAGGCTGTGCAACAAAAAGCAGCTTAAAGTTGTTGAAGCTGCGTAGACGTCCGTATTTCAGGCACAGCCTGAGTATCCAATACAGAGCCAGGTTCCTGAGGAGCTGTAGTATTTTGTTCAACAACCGGTAAATCGTCACCACTCATCGCAATCAATTGTACACAGCCACCTTCTGAAGAAGGTGACTTCGTTATAGCCCCTCAAAAGGCCAGATAGTTGAAAAGCCTTGCGTTCGTTAATCAGAACGCTTCATCAAGTCTGATGCAGATTAATTGACTGCTTGCGTATAAATCCACCAAGGCAGCTTATTGCGTCTTTTTTCCGCTTTAACCTGCACCATAACACCAACTCTGCGTGTAGTTCCGTCAGTGTACCGAATGGTGATCAGCATAAGCTGCCAGCCACTAACGCCTTTTGCAGGGACAAAACGTACTTGCTGATTTACCAGCTGCCATTGTCCGAGTGCATTATCTGCTGCATTAGTAAACTCGACGGCAGAAACTGTCTGTCCGGTCAGCACCGATGGCCGCAATAGATTTTGCTCGGCACAGAAATCCCAATAGACCACCAAATTTTGATCGGCCGCTTGCAGCGCATCTAAAGCACTACAGCTAATGGTGCTGACTCCGCGCAGATAGACTCTCGCTAGTTGTACCTGACCAATCAGACCATCAAGAGTCTGCAGTTTGCTGCGGTCTAACCAAAGTGTATTCAACTGAGGCAAACTACTGACAAAGCTCAACCCACTTAAACTGGTTTCTGCCAAAGACAACATACGCAAATTGGCCGGATTAAGCCCTGTCGTATTCAGTTCTGTTAATGGATTCAAATCCAGTACCAACTCAGTCACTGAATTTGATAAACGCAGATCATTTACATTGCTAAGCCCAAGATCTGCCAGAACCAGCCGCTTCAGATTTTTATGGCCAGACATCATGTTCAGCGATGTCATAGCATCGGTCAGAGTCGCTCCGGTCAGATCAAGCTGTTCCAATTGTTCCAGCAAAGCCAAGTGCAAACCGCTGCCAAGTCTGTTGTAGCCCAGACTCAGCTTTCTTAACTGCTGCATAGTCCCCAGAATATTGCCGCTGAACAATGTCAGGTTGTTGCCAGACAGGATAAATTCGCCGTTAGCGGCAAAGTCAAAACCTTCTAACTGTAATAAATGCGTGTCGTTCAGCTGATTATTTGACAGATTCAGGTACTGAATTTTTTTCAGAGTTCTGAGCTGGTTAAGGTTGGTCAGTGTCTGACCACCGGTCAGACTCAGACTGGTTAATTCAGGGAAATACTGTAAACCACTGATATCGTTAACACCTTGGCAAGTCAGGCTTTTTAGCTCGGTCGCCCAGTTCAGATTCTTCTGCAGCAGGCATTCACGCAGTTTGTCGTCTGGGATTTGAATCCCCAGCACTTGGGGTTTGATTGGGACTGGCCGGGTCGGCGATCGGAAAAAAGCCCGGATGTTCAAAGTTGAGTTCGGCGTGCTCACAGGCTGCGCTGGCCAATTGTCGCGCCTGTTGGTATTGAAGAAAGTATACTGATGCGCCACTGAGATCACGGCTTCATTATTGAATAAGCTTTGGCGCAACAATGTCATGTCCCGCTCGGTAGATGTCATACATTCAGCATTATAGGCTGGGTCAAATTCGGTCGGCAGGCAAGGCAGGTTATTCACGGTCATATACCGTCTGACCAGCAGCTTCCCTGTGTTGTTAAGCTGCCAGCGCAGTGGATATTGCGTAATTTCATTGTCAGATAAATTCCCATCGGCATTAGAATCCAGGGTCTGCACTGCGAAACCGTGACCATTTGAGGTTAACTCAAACCAAAAGTAATTTTTACTTTGTGCGGCATTGGCGAATTGGCGAAAATCGTAGATGCCAGGAATGTTTTGCGAAGTCCATACCGCGAGCTGCTCAACCGCATTTAACGACGCGGCGGCAAACCACTTATTGCTGCGCTGATTATCAGTGTTGATAACACTCACCAGCGGCCACCCGGACACATCATCCCGCACGTAGGCGAGTTGCAGCTGAATGCCGTTGCCGTTGATCCGCAGCACTTGCTCTTCCGCTGCAACCGACCAGTTGACTGTTAACGGCGTATAAGTCCAAAGCCCCTTGCTAGACATGCTTGGCACAAACAAGGTGCCTGTGCCACTGGTAGCTCCTGCGCTGTAGTTGAAATTGATCATCGCCGACTGGATATCAATGTTGCCATTGACCGTTGGCGTTGTCAGTGGTTCGGTAATAGCGGGCTTCAGCGACAACGGAATATTGATATTCCCAGCACGCAAGAACTCAGCGGGCTGACGTAAACCGGCTCTGGTAGTTACTAGCGGGTCACTGAGTAACTGCTGTTGTTGGTCAGGGCAGCCTGGGTCTTCATAGTCTTGCAGTATATTGAGTTCGGTGGCAAAGCGCCCGCCTGTCGCACCTAAATTGGATACATCAATCACCATGGACTGATAGACCGTGCTCACCTTTTTCTGAGCGACTTTAGGGTCACCGCAAGATTTAGATTGGAACGATGTGCTGACCACATTGTCTTTAAATGTTAACACCAGCTTTTGTTCGGCGTTTTGTACCCAGTCTAATTCCAAATCTGCGGCAGGTGTAACCAGTCGACCGCCGTCGGCAGTTAACGTTAACACCCCGTTACTTGAAGTTCTCGGCTGCATTTCCTGCGATTGGTATAAATAGTAGGTATTGATGTAGCTGACTGGCTTTTCCTGCGCTTGTGCTGCGCTGATAAAACTTATCGAGAATAACAAGAAAATACCCATCACATTCCTTCGCATAAAATACTCCAACATTTAAAACGATATGCTTAAACAAGCATGAGAGAATCAGTAAAGCAGGACGGTTTACGTTACCTAATATTTACCCAGACAAGCCATCGTACCAAATTAACCTGGCTTTTACAGCCAGACAGCTCGGTAACAGAATAAATTTATGCAGATAATTCACAGATATAGCGCATTTGTCTATCGGGCGACTATGGCAATACGATTATGAGCATCTACAGCAAAAGGTCAGCATAAAAAATTCGCGTCTGGAGCTAAATTCTCAGTTTTGATCGTTGAAAATCAGGCGAGTCCAAATATCCACGACAATATATTTGCGATACGTTATTTCTGTCCAAATTAAAATAATTGTGTCCATAGAAAACACAAAGGCATAAATAAAAACGGCAATCTTATTTAGATTGCCGTTTTCAATTCCATAAACAACGAACTATATAAATAATTTCATTTTATGGCAGGTTACAAGTGCCGGTAGTTCCTAAGGTAGCTATAGTTTGGTTCCACCATTGCATATAGCCAGTACCACAGAATAAAGTTGAATTCGATAACACTGAGTTATCCGCAATCCGTAGCACGCCATCATTATGGAAGTGCTTGGTTTTGTTTAACGTAACGGCTTGTAACGACATCATTGCGTTAGGACCAATGTGGTAATTCTGATCGCCCCACGGCATCTGGCCATTACCGGTTAACGTCATATTGGACATCGAAACATTCGCGCCGTGGTCAATGTGTACTACACCAATTTGCCCACCCCAAATACGGGCTGAGCTGCCCAAACCGGCATACAACGTTGAGTCACCCATCTGACAGTTGTTCAGATTCAACCGGGAGTTGTCTAAATTAATATGACCACTCCCCACGCAGTTATTAACATCGCCAGTAGCACCTTGAGAAAAATAAAGCTTAC
>JACCDS012043749.1_pt1 | contig 18063 bp, 16 predicted proteins | sample 7446441 | NCBI WGS metagenome assembly JACCDS01 (sample SAMN15323445, study PRJNA562643) | freshwater metagenome | isolation source: river surface water | place: USA:Blue River Watershed | collected 2017-08-17
CATGCGTGTTTCCTTCAAAGATAACACCTGAGCAGTTTTTCACTGGGTCAATACAGGGTTGGGCTGGAGCGTGGGAAGTTGGACGTGGCTTGCGAGAGTATCAGCAAACTGATGGATAAGGAAAGCAACACTGGGTAATAGTTGTGTGCAAAATTGACGTTGGTCATGCTAGTGATGATGTGCATGATGAAGACGCTGGCATTACCGACGGCGTAAATTCTATTTCGGCTTTTGACTGCCATCACCAGCAGCACGAGTAGACCTGCCGGGTAACTCAAGTATCCCAGTAAGCCCAGCATGCCAAATTCTGCCCACGGATTGAGCCAATCGCTGTGGTAGTGGCCGATGGCGACCTCTTGCGGCAAGCCCATGTCCCGAAGGTGCTGGCGTATTCTGGCTTTGTGCTCTTCGTGCCCAATCCCGAGCCATGAGGGGCTGTGCCAAACCTGCTGGATGCCCGCTTTGTAGAGCCCCAGTCGAACACCTACCGAGCTGTTGGTGTTGACTGTGCTTGTGCTGCTGCCAAGCCCGGATTCCTGGACGATCAGTACTAGTCTGGTCCATGGACGGTCATGTTCAGGCACGAGCCGAATGCCTGCCGCGATGATGACCGACAGAGTCAGTGTAATCAACAATCCACGCCTCAGCGTCAAAGCAAATAGTCGGCTGTCGTTTTTTTGTAGAAAAAACCAGGCTACCGGCCAAACTACTAGCAGCAACCAGCTGCCTCGCACTCCACTCAACAACACTGTCGCCAATGCAGTACTGCTTGCCAGCCACCATAAGCGTCGAAGCCATATGGGCGCCGCATTCAGGAGATAGCTGAGGCAGAGCAGAGTGCAGCTGAGTAAAGACAAGCCTGCCACCCAAGGGATTCGGTTGGTTGGTGCTGCATTTGAGCCTTGCAGTATGACCAAAAGCAAGCCTAACAGCAGCGAAATGGCAGCAGACGTGGCCAATGCGTACAGCATGAAAATCCGTGGCGCGTGGTGCCGAAGCAGCAGCCACAGACCGAAAGCGGCGATAAGCAAGCGCCACTGGGGGTGACGCTCTCGCCATGGCCCGCCCCAATAAGCCGTTGGTATGTACATCAGGGCAAATGCGGCGATGCAAGCCAGCAGCCACCACTGAGCAGCTTGCAAGGCTCTGACTTGCTCGCCCGATAGACTGGAGTCTTGAGTCTTGTTACGCCATAGCCATGCAGACACACCTGCAAGGCTCAAAAAGAGCCAAGCCAACCCAGCGGCGAGTGTACTCAGGCTCGACAAGGCCAGTGCCGGAACGGCCAGGAGCAAGCAAAACCCTGAAACAGAAGCTTTTGGGAGGGACAAAAGACGGGACATGGATCAGCCAAAAAAACGCTTCAAGCGTTGAAGTCTGGAGCGGCTGGCGCGCTTGGCCAGGGAGTTCTTGAGTTTTTGACCAAATCGGCTGTTCTCAAGGACGCGCGGAAAGTACCAAAGCTTGGCTTCAAAGTCCTTGAACCGGTAATCCTGAGGATGAACGGATTGGCCTCCATTGGTGACGGGGTGGCCAGGCTTGCACGCTGTTCGGTTGATCTTGAAGGCGACGATGGACTCGAAAACCTCGACGGAATGGATGCTGTTATTGTAGTCCAGCGAGGAGGCTTTGACGGAGTGGAAGCGCGAGTTGATGTTGTCCAGCAACACCTTGACCCACTCGATGAAACTGTAGCGACTGGGATACCCGAAATCCTTGAAATAGCTGGTGTGGGTGTCTTCGACGGCAATCAGGCCGCCGTCTTTGACGTGGGGAAGGCAGTAATGCACAGTTGAAATTTGTTGTTCATAAGTGTGGCCGCCATCGTCGAGAACAATATCCACATCCCCGACTTGCGCGAAGAACTGGTTCCAGAACGCTGGATCGGATTGGCTGCCAATATGGATTTCAAAACCGTGCTCACGCCAGCGCACAGCATCGGGATTGAATTCGACACCAATGATGCGTGCCTGCGGGCCGAAATAGTCGCGCCACATGAAGAGTGAACCGCCACTGAAAACGCCGATTTCTACAAAGGTGATGGGCTTGCCGCGGTATTTTTCGAACAGATCCCCATAGGTCTTGAAGTAGGAGGAGTGTTTGTTGGACAGAAAGGGCGAGCCACGGAAGGCGTCGTACACATCCTGACCTTCTGGCCCCAGGCTAAGGTCTGGCTCGTTTTGTTCTGTTGGCATGGTGGAGTTCAAGGGCCGCTGAATTGCCGAGACATTCAGCGTATGTGTTTTTTTTGGAATACCGACGCGTGATGATACCCAATGTGGTGCAGTGGATCGGGACATGTGACTCAGCGAAAATGCAACCATGACAGTCAAAATTTCTGTGGCGCTCTGTACCTACAACGGCCAACGCTTTCTGCACGAACAACTGCAGTCATTACTGGACCAGACGGTTCGCCCCGATGAGCTGGTGGTCTGCGACGACGGGTCTTCCGACGACAGCGTTGCAGTGGTGGAGGCGTTTGCCGCGCATGCGCCTTTTGCCGTGAGGCTGGTCCGCAATTCGCAGAACCTGGGCTACATCCGTAATTTTGAGCAGGCGATTTCGCTGTGTACGGGTGACCTGGTGTTTTTGTGTGATCAGGACGATGTCTGGGAGCGGCGCAAGATCGAAATCCTGCGGGATGTGTTTGTGACCGAATCTGAGGTGGGGCTGGTTTTGCACGATTTCGTGCGGGTCAATGCCGATGGCGGGCCTTATGACTTTCCGGAGGAGCGTTATGGGGAGCGCCAGCTCCTCGGCTCGGAATTGCCGCCGGAGGTGCGGGACCGTGGCATACGCGCTTTCATGCTCCCATCGCCCCGGGCTTGGTGTGGTTGCATGATGGCTTTCAGGCGCGAATGGTCGCGGGTGTTGTTGCCGATTTATCCAGGCAAAGGACACGACGACTGGATCCTCAAGCTGCTGGGCGTGCTGACCGAAGTGCGCTTTGTGGGTGAGCCTTTGATTCAGTACCGCATGCACAGCAGCAATTCGAACAACCACGAGGTCGGTCGCCAGGCTTGGGTGGTGTTCTTTTTGAAACTTCGCAAACGGCTCTACAACTTGCGGATGGGCTATTCCAAGAAAAATTTCTACCGCTCGATCGTCCAGCGGATCGAGGCCTCCGGTGCGACCGTGCAGCGACCGGAGATACTGGAGATGTACAGCAAGTACATCAGATGAAGGGCTCACCGAACTTCGACAGGCTCAGCCCGAACGGTCAGATGGGGCTTCGACAGGCTCAGCCCGAACGGTCAGCAGGCTCAGCCTGAACGGTCAGTGTTTTATCGCGGTCGGAGACCGCTCCTACAAGGTGCAGGGGATTCGTAGGAGCGGTCTCTGACCGCGATCAATCTCCCAGGTCCCCGCCGCATTTACCGCGGTCGCGCAGACTCGAGCAACATGGGCAGCATGCTGCGGACGTCGCCATGCAGCGATGTCAAAGTGCTTTCGAACGGGAGGTGAGGCATTTCGTCGATGACTAGTTGAGCCACTGACCGTGCTTGCTCGAGGTCGCGCGGCTTTTTGAGGGGCTCGCGCTCGGGCAAACCGGAAAGCCAGGCCTTGTGCAGTGCAAAAGCCCTCGGATCAGGCACTCGCATGGGCACGGGCCATCCGTCGTCGTCAATGGCAACCGCATCCAGTTTGGGGGAGTTCAGGAGCCATTGCAGCCCGGGCACCTCGGTAGCCACCAGGTCTTCCCTGCAAAACGTGACGCTCTGCGCGTCCTGCATGCCGCGCGGGGCAATTACCAAGTCAAGCATGAATTGCCCGGCATTGGCGGCGCGGTAGCCGTTTTCTCGAACGCATTCAAAAGTTCTGTCCGCCTTTTTGAGCAGGCCCAGCAAACCTTGGCCATCGAGCTTTTCAGAGACCACCGTCATTTTTTGACGCGCGTCGTAGAGCAGGTCCACATCGCCCGATGCCAGCAGTTCCAGCAGGAAATGCGAACCCGCTGCCGCTTCGTAAGCGTACAAAGCCTGGGTGCCAATGACCGTAAAGCTGTCATGCAGGCCGGCACGGTCCAATTCTCTGAGCACACGGGCCACCACACGTGGCACCCGATTCAAACGTAAAGCCTTGTTGAGTCTGGCCTGCTCCTGGATTTTTTCAGTGATGAGCTTCAAGCGCTCTTGCGCGACAGTCCGCCCGGCAGTGAATGCGGCCAAAACGGACTCGGTCTCTGGTGATCGTGGACCCAGCGACTTGCCGTTGCCACGGCGATCCTTGTCCCTGAAAAGGTAATCGGTGCCGCGCACCGTTTTCCAGCGCATCCCATATTGGTATGAGGCGGCATGGCCCAAGGCTGAACGGTAGTTTTCGAAGAGCTGCCCGGTGTTGACTTGATGAAGGCGTTGCTGGTTCGACAGTGGCTTCATGATGTTTCCGGCGTAAATTTGATAAACTTGATTTTGCCGGAAACAACATGCAGATTCAAGCAAAGTTTCCGGCAAATCGGGTATCGAAGCGAATTTGCCGGAAACCATTTGGAGCAGTAACACGGACTTGGCCTGAACGGTCAGTATGGGTTGCTCCCGCTCTCCCCGGGCTCATTTCCCCCGTTCGTCCTGAACAGACGCTCTCCGTTCACCCTGAGCTTGTCGAAGGGCATTCACCTGGCTTCGACAAGCTCAGCCCGAACGGATGGGGGGGCTCACCCCAAACTTTTGCCCGCTACACTCTTTGCTTATGGAACTCAAAATCGTTGTCTACTCCAAGTCGGCCTGCCCGCAATGCGATTCGGCCAAGATGCTGCTCAGGAACAAGGGTCTGCCTTTTGAAGAGGTGAAGATCGATGACGAGGCCGAGCGCCTGGCGTTTTATGCCAAGTGCGGCCCGTCGGTGCGGCAGATGCCGCAGGTGTTCATCAACGACCAGCGGGTGGGTGGCCTGACGGGCTTGCAGGCCGCGCTGGCGCAGCTGGGCAAGTGAGATGAAAACCCAGTCCGTTCGCAAAGCCGTCTTCCCGATCGCCGGTCTGGGCACACGCTTTTTGCCCGCCACCAAGGCCAGCGCCAAGGAGATGCTGCCGGTGGTGGACAAGCCGCTGATCCAGTACGCGGTCGAGGAAGCCTATGCAGCGGGCATCCGGCAGATGATCTTTGTGACGGGGCGCACCAAGCGCAGCGTCGAAGACCACTTCGACACGGCCTACGAACTGGAGACCGAACTCGAGATGGCGGGCAAGACCGCCTTGCTGGAAGTGGCGCGTGGCATTGCGCCCGACGACATGCTATGCACCTACGTGCGCCAGCCGCGCGCGCTGGGCCTGGGCCATGCGGTGCTGTGCGCCAAGGAGCTGGTGGCCGGTGAGCCCTTTGCGGTGCTGCTGGCCGACGACCTGATGGTGGGCAAGACGCCCATCATGCAGCAGATGGTCGAGCAGTTTGCGCACTGGCGCAGCAGCATTCTGGCGGTGCAGGACGTGCCGCGCGAACACACCCGGCGTTACGGCATCGTGAGCGGCAGCCCTGCGGAAGACGGCGTGGTCGATGTGACCGGCATTGTCGAAAAACCCGCGCCCGAGGTGGCCCCCACCACCCTGGCTGTGGCAGGGCGCTACATCCTCACACCGGGCATCTTCCACGAGCTCGAGAACATCCCGCGCGGTGTCGGCGGCGAGATCCAGCTGACCGATGGCATCGCACAGCTGCTGCGCCGCGAAAAGGTGTTTGCCTACCGCTACGAGGGCACCCGCTACGACTGCGGCAGCAAGCTGGGCTTTTTGCAGGCCACCGTCGACCTGGGCGTGCAACACGCCGAAGTTGGCAGCGAATTTGCCGATTGGCTTAAAGCCAGGTAATTGTCCTTCGACAAGCTCAGGGCGAACGGGGTGTTAATCGGGGTCAGATCCCAATTGTTTTTGCTTTCAACCGCCTTCGGGCGGTTTTTTTCTTGGGGTTTTGCAGTTTGTGGTGGTCTGCCTTCGCCCTCCTGATGTGGCGTGCTTCGGGCGCCGCGTAGTAGGTGGGGCGCTAAGGCGAATTCGTAAAATAAATCAAATTGAGAAAATCAGTGAGCAGAGAGGGCCGGTCCTCGTCGAGCAGCTGGTGTGCAGCGGGGCAGAGGATGAAGCGTTTTTTACATATTGGGATGGCCATGGGTTTGGTGGCTGTGGTGCCCGTCTGGGCTCAGGATGCAGACTTGGCGCGCAGCCTGCTGCGGTCGGGGCAGGCCGAGCAGGCAGCCCAGGCGTATTCGGCGCTGATCGATCGTTCCCCCACTGATCCTGACCATTGGCTGGGCCGGGGTCTGGCGCGTTCACGCCAAGGTCAGTGGCAAGGGGCCATGGACGACCTTGAGAAAGCCGTGGCGCTGGCGCCGGGGTATGCCGATGTGTGGTCGGCGCTGGCCGATATGTACCGATGGAACGACCGGCCTGCGGCCGCGGCCGATGCCTATGCCCGCCTGGCGGTGCTGCGTCCGGCCGATGCGCAGGTGCGGGTGTTGCAGGCCCGTTCGCTGCTGGCTGCGGGCGATGTGCCGGGCGCGCGTGTGGCCTTGCGCCTGGCGCGCGAGCTCGGTGCCAGTGAGCAGGACTTGCCCGCCTTGCCTGATGAGTCTGTGCAGGCGAAGGCAGTGCGGCAGACCTCGGTGCCCGAAGCCGCTTCGCGCGGGTACCGGTGGGCTTTGTCCGCGGGCCTGTTTCGCACCGAGGCCGGCAGCTTCAGTGCGCGCGAAAACAGTGTGGGCTTGCGGCATTACACGCCGCTGGGCTCGATCGCCATCGAACGGCTGGGCCAGCAGCGCTTTGGCTACGGCGACGATGCCTGGGCGATCGATGCCTATCCGCGCCTTTGGCAGGGGGCCTACGCCAACCTCCGCTACCAGCGTACCAGTTCGCCCGATCTGTATCCGCCGCGCGCCTGGCGCGCCGAGCTCTATCAGAACGTGCCCGGCGGCTGGGAACTGGCGGCCAGCCGGGACTTTCTGGGTTTCGGCTCGGGGGTGCGGATCGACGGCATCTCGGCGGGCAAGTACTGGGGCAATTTCTTTGCGCGCTGGCGCCATCAGCAGGTGCAGTCCGACAGTTCTTCGGGTCGTGGTGACCGTTTCTTCGTGCGCTATTACTACGAGGGAGATGCCGACCATTACCTTGAGCTCAATGTGTCTCGCGGACGCAGCGATGACTTCAGTACCGGGCTGATCTTGCCTTCGCGTTCGGACTCACGCGGACTGGTGTGGTACCACTTTGTCAGCAAGGACTGGGGCTTCAAGCTCAGCGCGAGCCAGTCCAATGACAGTTCGGGTGTGGGCGTGCGTGCCCGCAATGCAGGCCTGAGCCTGGTGCGCCGCTGGTGATGTCGGTCGGGCGTGTCCGGGGTGGGTTGGGCGTGTTGCTCAGGCCCTGGGGTGTGCTGGCGCCAGCGGTGCTGCTGTTGGGGGCGTTGCACGGGCTGGCAGCGCATGGGGGCGCAGTGGTGCTCGAGCAGCGCGCATTGGCCGATGGCTTGATGCTGCTGCGTGCCGTACCGCTGTGGTGCCTGCTGCTGTGGCCTGCACTGGCCTTGCCCGCGCGTGGCCGGACGCTGCTGATGGGCGTGCTGGGCAGCCTGCTGCTGCTGGCCGTGGCGGCGCTCGATGTGTATTTTTTGGTCTCGGGTGTGGCGCTCGGTGCGGACTTGTTGGCCTACAGCTGGGAGGAGGTGCGCACCACCGTGGGCGGCGCTCAGGTGGCGGTGCCTTGGGCTGTGCTGGCGCTGCTGGGCATGGCGGTGGTGGTCTTGTGGGCCTGGCTGCTGCGCACACCGCAGCGCGAGCCTGGGTCCGTCCGCCCCCATGCCCTGTTGCTGGGCCTGTGCGTGGCAGGCAGTCTGCTCTTGCCAGCGCGCCTGCCTCATGCGCATGCGCCCGATGCCACCGCAGCAGCGTTGGCGGCCAACAAGCTGGTGTTTCTGGTGGGCGATGTCCTGGCGCAGGCCAGCACGGGCACGGTGCATCTGGACAGGGCCTACCCGTTTGAGCACCCCGAGACTACGCCCGACACCTTGGGGCCGTTGTTCTCGCTGGATGCGCAGACCCCGCCGCACCTGCTGGTGGTGGTGGTCGAGGGCTTGGGGCGCAGCTTTTCGGGGCCCGGAGCGCGGCTGGGCAGTTTCACCCCTTTTCTGGACCGTCTGGCCGATCGCTCGCTGTACTGGGAAAACTTTCTGGCCACCCAGGGACGCACCTTTGCGGTGCTGCCCAGTGTGCTGGGGTCCTTGCCGTACGGCCCTTATGGCGCACAGCCCCTCGCGCACGACAGCTTGCCGAGCCTGCTCAAGGCACAGGGCTACCGTCTGCGCTACTTCAGTGGCAGCGATCTGGCCTTTGATCATCAGGGCGCCTTGCTGCAGGCCATGGGGGTGGAGCAGTTCTGGAGTGCGTCTGATTACAAGCCCCCTGCGCACAAGCTCAGCGAATGGGGCTATCCCGACGGTGAGCTGATGGAAGCGGTGCTGGCCCAGCCCTGGCCCACGGCATCGACCCTGACGGTGGTGCAGACCATGAGCATGCACACACCTTTTGTGGTGCCACGCATGGACCACTGGCGACAGCAGGTGCAGGCCCGCATGGAGACCCTGGGGCTGAGCGGCGATCAGCGCGCTGCGGTCATGCGTCAGCAGGATATCTACGCCAGCATCCTCTACACCGACGATGCACTGCGAGGCCTGTTCGAGAGGCTGGCGCAGTTGCCGCAATGGAAGAACACGGTGGTACTCATCACCGGTGACCACCGACTGCCCGAGATACCGATGGACACGCGCATCGAGCGCTACCACGTGCCGCTGATCGTGCATTCGCCCTTGTTGCGCGAGACGCGACGCATCCAGGCCTTGTCTTCGCATGCCGACATCGCCCCATCGCTGCTGGCATGGCTGTCCAAGCGCTATGGCTGGGCCACACCACAGCGGGTGCACTGGATGGGGCAGGGGCTGGATGTGCATGCGTCATGGCGCAACCTGCATACCGTGGCGCTCAAGCAGACCCGTACCGAACTGAGCGACTACATCTCGGGCGAGTACTACCTGGCGCAGGACCGGCTGATGAGCCTGCAGGCGGGGCTGGTGACCGAAGCTGAAAGCAACCCTGCTGTGCTGCAGGCCATGCGTCAGGAGTTGGCCGAGCTGCGTGCCGGGCTGGAGCGGATCCAGCAGCAAGGCGCGCTGGTGTCAGAGGCGAGCCGACAGCTGCGCGCGGCTTATGCCGAAGCCGGTCGCACACTGGAGCCGGCCCACCGCGCCCGCCGACTCGAGGGCGTGGTGGTGACGGATGCGCAGGGGCGCTTCGAGGGCGGGCAACTGGTGGTGCAGGGGCGCTTCACGCAGCAGGGCACGCAGGATTCACCGCTGTTTGTGCCCCTGCTGGTGCTCAGCGACGCGCAGGGCCGTGAGCTGGCCGAAGCCTCGGGTCAGGCCATGCGGCTGCAGGCCGGGCAGGTGCAGACGGTGCAGCTGCAATTGCCGCCACGCAATTGGCCGGCGGGAACCCATTACCTCTCGCTCATCGTGTCACACCCCGATACGGGGCGCCCTGTCGGGAAAGGTCAATACCATGTTGCAGTCGTTCGCTAAGTGGCGCAGTGTGCTTCTGGTGGTGCTGGGCTTGCTGGCCTGGGGGGCGCAGGCGCAGAGCCGTGAACGCGCCATCTGGATGTGGGAGGAGGACAGCTGGGCCATGCTCAAGAGCCCCGCTCAGGCCCGCGACAAGATCGCCTTTCTCAAGCGCCAAGGCATTGGAACGCTGTACCTGTATGCCGATGCCCATGCGGGCGAGAACCTGATCGCCGAGCAGCCTGCACTGTATGCCCGGCTGCTGGCCCAGCTGCACCGTGAGGGCCTGCAGGTGCATGCGCTGCTGGGTTCGTGGCCGCTGCACACCGAACGTTACATCCTGCCCGAGAACCGCGACAAGGCGCTGCAGATGGTGCAGCGGGTGCTGGACTACAACCAGCAGGCGGCGCCCGAGGCGCGGTTTGACGGCATCAACCTCGACATCGAGCCGCATGTGCTGGACGACTGGTCAGCGCGACGCGAGCAGTATCTGCAGATGTTTTTGAGCTTGAGCGAAGCCTGGATGGCCCTCAAGCGGCGCATGAACCAGACGCTGCAGATCGGTCCGGCCATCGCGTTCTGGCTCGACGGCATCCGTGTGTCGCACGCCGGGGTGACCAAGCCCGCCAGCGAACACCTGCAGGACATCTACGACCATGTGGTGCTGATGGACTACCGCGACCGGGCGCAGGGGCCCGATGGCATCCTGAGCCACGCCGAGGATGAACTGGCCTATGGCCGCCGCGTCGGCAAACCGGTCTGGTTGGGCGTCGAGACTGCGCCCAACGAGATCCGCAAGCTCAGTTTTGACCATCTGCGGCCAGCGCAGATGGAGCATGAGCTGGCGCTGGTGCGCCAGGCGCTGACCCATGAACCGGCGTTTGCCGGGATCGTCATTCACCACTACGGCAGTTACCGCCGATGGCTGGCCCGATGAACCGGGTCTGGGCCGCAAGGACAGGGAGAACAGGAAGATGACAGCGATGACGCTGACCGGTCGAGACATTCTGGTGGTGGAGGACGATGTCTTCATGGCTTCGCTGCTGCGCTTCATGCTCGAGCGTCAGGGGGCGCAGGTGACCGTGCAGGGCGATGGGCGTGCTGCGCTTGAATGGCTGCAGGCCGATGCACAGGTGGACATCGTGGTGCTGGACCTGCGCCTGCCGCAGCTCAGCGGCATGGAGGTGCTGGGGCAGATGCGTAAGCTGCCCGCCCGCCTGGCCACGCCGGTGCTGGTGCTCAGTGCCCTTGACACGGGTGCCGAGGTGGCCGCCGCGCTGGATGCAGGGGCCGGTGACTACCTGACCAAGCCCTTCAACCCCGAAGAACTGCTGGCACGGTTGCGCCGTCTGATGCCTGCTGCGCCCGCCGCTGCGAGGGCTGGAGTCTGAGCATGCCGCCTACGATGGACCTGACGATCCAGTTGGCGCGAGGGCTGGCCTGGGGCACGCTGGGCCTGGTGGCCCTGACGGTGATGGGCTTGCTGCTGCTGCGCTGGGTGCGCTGGCGCCGGGCGCCGCGCCTGGCGGCTTTCGAGGCCGAATGGCTGCCGCGCCTGATGGGTTGCGCGCTGGGTGAGGCGGTGGCTGCAGTGCCCCTGGCGCGCTGGCAGCGATGGCCATTCATGAAGCTGTGGCTGCATGCGCAGATGTCCCTGCGAGGCGAGAGCCGTGCTCGCCTGGCCGCGCTGGGCCGCGCCATGGGCTGCACCGACATGGCTGTGCAGCGTGCGCGCAGCGGCCACGCCTCGGAACGAATGGTGGGCATGCTGGCGCTGGGTTTTCTGGGCGATGCAGACCGCACACCTTTGCTGTTGCAGCGTCTGACCGAGGGTGGCGCGCACGCACCGGTGTACGCCGCGCGAGCCTTGCTGGAGATCGATGCGGCCGACCATGCAGAAACGGTGGCGCAGGCCTTGCTGGCTAATCCGGGGCTGGACGTGTCCTTGGCATCGGTCATGCTGCAGCCGTTTTGTGCGCAGATGGCGCACGCCTTGCTGCGCCAGCCGCCGCGCCTGGGCGATGCCGGTGCGCTGCGCTGGCTGCGGCTGGCTCGGGCCTTGCGGCTGCAGATCCCGTCGCAGGTGCTGGCGCCGTTTGCCGGGCAGGACTCGGACATCGAATGCCTGATCGCCGCCATCCGTCTGGTGCAGGGCGAGCAGGGCGCGGGCCTGGTGGTGGCACAAGCCGGGCATGCCGACTGGCGCGTCAGAGCCCAGGTGGCGCGCGCCCTGTGTTTCGTGGGGAGGCCGTCAGAGCAGGACGTGCTCACGCGCTTGCTCACGGACGCCCAGTGGTGGGTGCGCTACCGCGCCGCGCAGGCCTTGCTGCGTTTGCCGGGCATGGATGCCACGCAGTTGCTGGCCTGTGCGCAAGCGACGCAGGACCGCTACGCGCTGAGCATGGCGCAGGCGGTGATCGCTGAAGCCGGAGGGGGCGCCTGATGGCCGAGATCATCACCTGGCTCATGGTGGCCTACTTCTTTTCGGTGCACAGCATCTACCTGATGCTGTCGCTTCTGGCGGCCAGGGCGCTTTACCGCAACCAGCGCTACCGCGAGATCGAGGCGCTGCCGCTGTCGTATTCCCTGTTGAGCCCGCCCATCAGCGTGCTGGTGCCTGCCTACAACGAAGAAACCACCATCACCGCCACCGTGGAGTCGCTGCTGCAGCTGGCGTATGCAGAGTTCGAGGTGGTCGTGATCAACGACGGTTCCAAGGACCAGACGCTGCAGGTGCTGATCGACCGTTTTGGTCTGCTGCCTTACCCCGAGGCCTACCGGGTGCAGATCCCGACGCAGGAAGTACGCGGAATCTACCGCTCCACGCGCTTTACCAATCTGCGTGTGATCGACAAGGCCAACGGGGGCAAGGCCGATTCGCTCAATGCGGGCATCAATGCCTCGCGCTACCCGTTGTTCTGCGGGGTCGATGCCGACTCGATTCTGGAGCGCGACAGCCTGCAGAAAGTGGTGCAGCCCTTCTTGCGTTCGGCCGACATGGTGGCCACGGGGGGCACCATCCGCGCGGCCAACGGCTGCGATGTGCGCGGTGGCGACCTGCACCGGGTGGATTTGCCGCGCAACCCCTGGGCGCTCTTTCAGGTGATGGAGTACCTGCGGGCCTTTCTGTTCGGGCGGCTGGGCTGGTCGAGCGTGAACGCGATGCTCATCATCTCGGGCGCGTTCGGGCTGTTTCGCAAGCAGACAGTGATCGATGTGGGGGGCTACCGCACCCACACGATTGGCGAGGACATGGAGTTGATCGTGCGCATCCACCATCAGATGCGAGAGCAGGGCAGGCCTTACCGCATCGAATTCGTCCCTGACCCGGTGTGCTGGACCGAGGTGCCCGAGGACCGCCAGACCCTGCGCAACCAGCGCATCCGCTGGCAGCGTGGCCTGTCCGAGAGCCTGAACGCGCACTGGGGCCTGATGTTCTCGCGCCGTGGTGGCTGGCCGGGCTGGGTGGCTTTCCCCTACATGGTGGTCTTCGAGTGGTTGGGTCCGGTGGTGGAGCTGCTGGGCTACTTCTGGACCACTTATGCCTGGTGGGCCGGATTCATTTCGTGGACGGCCTTCACCGTGTTCCTGATGGTGTCGATCGGTCTGGGCGTGCTGCTGAGCGTGGCCGGTGTGCTGCTCGAGCAGCTGTCGTTCCAGATGTACCCCCGGGTCGGCCAGATGTTCCGGCTGGTGGGGGTGGCAGTGGCCGAAAACCTGGGATACCGGCAGCTCAACGCCTGGTGGCGCATCGTGGGCTTGTACCGCTGGGCCATCCAGAAGGAAGACGGCTGGGGGACCATGAAGCGCAAGGGCAACTGGCAGGCGGACCGCTGATCAGTCCAGTGGCAGGCCGGCGATGTCCTGCCAGCCTGTGATCCGGATGCCCTCCCGCTCATGCGAGTCTTGTCCGCCGTACACGATGCACGGCGGCTGAGCTTCTGATTGGGCCAGCTTCTGCCATTTTTTCAGACCGTCCATCCAGTCGCTGGCCACGGTGCTGCCCGATTTGATTTCGATGGGCCGCAGGCCATCTGCTGTTTCGATCAGCACATCCACCTCGTTGCCCGTGCTGTCGCGCCAGAAGTACAGGTCCAGCGGCAGGCCGGCATTGAGCCGCTGTTTGTAGAGTTCGCCGATCACCCAGGTTTCAAAGAGGGCGCCGCGTGCGGCATGGGTTTCCAGGGCCTCGGCGCTGCGGATGCCCAGCAACCATGCCGCCAGTCCGGCATCCAGAAAGTAGAGCTTGGGTGTCTTGACCAGGCGTTTGCCGAAATTGCGGTGGTGTGGGCGCAGCATGGTGACGATGTAGCTGGCCTCCAGCAGCGAGAGCCATTGGCGTGCCGTGACTGCGCTGATGCCGCAGTCGGCACCCAAGGAGGCCAGATTCAGCAGTTGGCCGGTGCGTGCGGCGCACATTTTCACGAAGGTCTGGAACTGGCCCAGATCGCGCACGGCGATCAACTGACGGACATCGCGTTCGACGTAGGTGGCCACATAGTTGGCAAACCAGTCCTGGGCGGTGACCGGGCGGTCATAGAGTGCCGGATAGCCGCCTTTGAGCAGGGCCTGCCCGAGCCGCTCAGGGGCACACGAGCCTTCAACGAGTTCCTGATGGCTCAAAGGCAGCAGTTCCAGCCGTGCCACCCTGCCCGCCAGGGACTGCGTGACGCCTGCTATCAGGTCCAGCTGGGCAGAGCCGGTCAGCACAAAGTCGCCCATGATCCGGCGGTCGTCGACCACGCCTTGCAGCCAGGACAGCAGCGACGGGCAGCGTTGCACCTCGTCCAGGATGGCCCCTTGCGGGAATCTGTCCAGAAAGCGCTTCGGATCGCTTGTGACGAACTCCCGCTCGTCGGGGTTCTCGAGCGAGACGTAGGGCTTGTCCTTGAAAACGGCCTTCGCCAAGGTGGTTTTGCCCGACTGGCGCGGACCGGTCAGGGCGATCACCGGGAAGCCCGCGGCCAATCGTTGCAGTGTGGGAGCAGCTGCACGGGGGATCATTTTACAAATCTAAATTTAAAACATCGATTTGTAAATTATATGCTTTCAATGGCCGATGATGATCACGCACAAGGAGTGCACAGGCTGTCTGATCAGTGGGTTTCCAGCGTCGAGACCCGGTTGCGACCGGCTTTCTTGGCTTCGTACATGGCCTCGTCGGCGCGCTGCTGGATGGCCTGCATGGTGTGTACGCCCGGGCTGCGCGAGGCCACGCCGATGCTGGCGGTGATGTTCAGCCGCGTGCCGCTGCCGATGTCGGGCTGGCATTGCTGTACCGCCAGGCGCAGGTTCTCGGCGACCTGCAGCGCGCCTGCCAGCGGGGTGTTGGGCAGAAAGACCGAGAACTCTTCGCCACCGATGCGCCCAAGCAGGTCGGAGCGGCGCAGCTGCTCGCCTAGGGTGCGGGCGACCACCCGCAGGACCTCGTCGCCTGCGGCGTGGCCGTGGGTGTCGTTGATGGTCTTGAAGTGGTCCAGATCGACAAACAGCACAGAGAAAGCTTGTTCGTTGCGCTGGCTTTGCACGATTTGTTGTTCGCAGGCGTTGTAGTAGGCGCGGGCGTTGAGCACCTGGGTGAGCGGGTCGTGGCTGGCCATCTCCTGCAGGCGGTCGTTGTAGCTGCGCATGCGGTTGAAGTACGAAGAGGTCCGGCCCACATAGGTGTGGAAGAAGATGCCCAGGTACAAGAGGCAAAACAGCGCGGTGGCGATGGCGTTGGGCGAGTAGGGGCGCTCCAGGTGCGGGTTGCCCAGTGCGATGCCGAGCATGGTGCCCACGGTGATGAACCAGCCCACGCGCTTGCCCAGCAGGATGAACACGCCCGGCACGTTGGTGAAGAACCACAGCAGCCGCAACTCGTCCACCGAGACGTAGAGCAGCGAAGAGATGGCTTCCCACAGCGAGATCAGCTCGTACATCCAGGCCACGGGCATGAAGCGCTGCGGCGCGCCGCGCAGGGCCAGCCATAGTGCGGTGGAGGCCAGCGTGAAGAAGATCATCGACTTCTGGTGCGCCGGGCTGATGGGGTTGACCGCGCTGAGCGTGCCCAGAATGAAGATGGCGGTGACGAAGGCGCCCGAAGCCATCAGCACGATGACCAGCTTGTAGCGGAACTCCTGGTATTCCTCGCGCTCGGCAAAATGCACCTTGCCAAACAGCAGCCACATCAGTCCCTTGTAGGCGCGTCGCCAGGGCGGTGTGGGGGTGGCGGTCATGGCGGGCTCCTCAAAATGCGTGGTGGACAGGGCTTATCATATTTAGGAATTGACTCGTTTCCCGTCTGCGCAAATGTCCAAAACAACAGAAAAAGAATCCGGCCTGCGTTTGACCGATCTGGACATGCGCATCGGACAGACGGTGCAACTCATCCGTCAGGGGAAACAGCCGGTCAAGTATTTCACGCGATTGATCGGCCATGCCGAGCCCGATTTCCTGATGTTGCGCGTGCCGGTTGAAAACGGCTGGACCGTCACTTTTGACGAGGGCGAGTCTTTCGATGTGCGGGTCTTTTGCGGGGTGTCGCTCTACGAGTTCGAGACGCGACTGCAGGCGCTGCTGCTGCATCCGCGCAACTACATGCTGATGACTTGTCCTCAGGACATCCGGGAAACGCGCTTGCGTTCGCACGAGAGGGTGCAATGCGCCTTGCCCGTGCGGGTGGTGCAGGCGCCGCAGCTGGCGGGCGAGGTGCAGGCGGGTGCTTACCGCTTCCAGGACCTCAGTGGCAGTGGCGCAGCGCTGGTGGGCCCGCAGGCCTTGGGTGAGGTGGGCCAGTCGCTGCAGGTGGAGCTGGCTTTTTCACTGGCGGCCACGGGGACGCAGGAGCTGCTGGTGCTGGGTGCCGACATCCAGACCGTGCAGCCCTTGCGCGATGCTTCTGGGCTAGGTGCGGGCTTTGTGCACGGCATCCGTTTCCATCGGGTGGAGCCCTGTGTGTTGTTGCTGGTCAGCGAGCTGCAAAAGCCGCTGGCACACGGCGCCAGCCGGGCTTGAAGCGCGGCCGTCTGGCTTAGGCCTGGGGCCAGATCGGGGTGTCGGGCAGGTCTGCCAGGGTGGCTGGACGGCACAGCAGGTAGCCTTGTGCCATGCGGCAGCCCAGTGCCCTGAGTTGCTCGAGTTGAGCGGGTGTTTCGACCCCTTCGACCACCAGGGTGCGTGCAAAGCTTTCGGTCAGTTGTGCCATGGCACGCACGATGGCCTGCACCATCGGGTTCTCGAGTGCCTGCACAAAGCTGCGGTCGAGCTTGATTTTGTCAAAGGGCAGGGTGTGCAGGCGCGCCAGGCTGGACTGGCCGGTGCCGAAATCGTCGATGGCCACCGTCAGGTGCAGATCACGCAAGGACTGCAGGTGCTGGCGCACGGTGGGCACGTCGTGGTGAAACACCGACTCGGTGACTTCCAGCTCCAGATGCGCTGCCAGTGCCGGATTGACGCTTCGGATGGCCGCAGCGGTGCGCACGGCAAAATCGGGGCGGGCCAGTTCGACCCCGGACACATTGACCGCCACCCGGGTCTGCGGCCAGCGGCGCAGCACTTCAGGCAAGTCGGCCAGCGCCTGACCCAGCATGTATTCACCCAGCGGCACGATCAGACCCCGGGCTTCGGCCACGGCGATGAATTCGTCGGGTGCCACCGGGCCAAGTTCGTCGTCGTGCCATCGGCACAGCGCCTCGAGGGAGACCAGTTGCCGGGTGTGCAGGTCGAACTCGGGCTGGTAGACCACCTGGAGGCCATTGCGGGCGATGGCATGGGCAAGCCGATGGGCCACCCGCATCTGGCGGGTTTCGGCACGGGTGGGGTCGAAATCTGTGGAAAGGGTCATGGCGGGGCCTGGCCCTCTAGCATACCAAGCCACTGGCTCCGTACCGTTCAAGCGCCAGCTCGGCCGCCACCCGCCCTTCGTCCGTCGGAATGACCCAGACCTCGATGGTGCTGTCCTTGCCGTGGATGGCCACGCAGGTTGCTCCCGTGGCCGCCTGGTTGAGGGCCTCGTCAATCTGTACGCCCAGCCAGGCCAGCTGAGCACAGACCTGCTGGCGCAGGGCAGCGTCGTGTTCGCCGATGCCGCCGCTGAACGCGATCAGGTCCAGCCCCTGCAGGCAGGCGGCCATGGCACCGGCTTCGCGCACCACGCGGTGGGTGAACAGGTCGATCGCGAAGCGGGCGGCCTCGCTGCCGTTCTGGCGCAGGGCCCGCATGTCGGCGCTGATGCCCGAAACACCGAGCAGGCCACTTTGCTGGTAAAGCAGTTGCTCGATGCGGTCATGGTCCCAACCCTGGGCCATGAGGTGGAGCAGCACGCCCGGGTCAAGGCTGCCGCTGCGGGTGCCCATCATCAGCCCATCGAGCGCCGAAAAGCCCATGGTGGTGGCCACGCTGCGGCCACCTTGAGCAGCGCACAGGCTGGCGCCGTTGCCCAGGTGGGCCATCAGCACGCGACCGTTTGCACGCGCGCTGCGCTGTTGCAGCTGGCCCATGATGAACTGGTAGGACAGGCCATGAAAGCCATAGCGCCGCACGCCCTGAC
>JACCDS010956848.1_pt1 | contig 18055 bp, 15 predicted proteins | sample 7446441 | NCBI WGS metagenome assembly JACCDS01 (sample SAMN15323445, study PRJNA562643) | freshwater metagenome | isolation source: river surface water | place: USA:Blue River Watershed | collected 2017-08-17
TCTTCCCTTCCTTGGCCTCGCGCAGCAGGCGTTCCAACGTGATGACGGTTTCACCCGAGACAGGCCTTGGCATGGGTTTGACCACAGCAACTCCCATGGGCAGTGGGGTTTGCGACACGTACGGGCTTTTATCTTCCATAAACACCTCAAATAAGATCAATTTGATTGCTTAAATAATAGCATCAAAATGATCTTATTTGAGTAAAATTAGGCACCCCTCACGTTTGCGGATTGCTTCATCAATTCATATGCCTCACATGCCCCAGCTTGCCGAACTCTCTGCAGCACAGCGCCAACGCTTGGCATACATTGAGTTCAGGGTGTGGTTTTATGGTGAAGTGACACGCAAAGACGTGCTGGAGCGTTTTGAAGTTGCAACTGCTGCTGGTACCCGAGACATGATCCTGTACCGCGACCTGGCACCCCAGAACGTGGTCTATGAACGCAAGATCTACAGGTACCTGCCAACATTCACACCGCTGTTCACGCACTCGGTGGTGCGGGTGTTGGCTTCCCTGACATCTGGCTTTGGTGCCGGTGAGCCCGTGTCTGCCGGAGAGTCGCTGCCGCATGCCTTGCCTGGCCGCTTGAACCTACCCAGTCTGGAAACATTGGCGGCGGTAACGCGAGCTATCCATGGTGGCTATGCCCTCAGGCTCAATTACCACTCCATGAAGACGGGTGTAGTCGCGCGGGAAATCGTGCCTCACGCTCTGGTGGACTCTGGCTTGCGCTGGCATGTACGTGCATATGACCGCACCAAGGGGGAGTTTCGTGACCTTGTGATTACCCGGATGGAGGACATCCGTGCAACGGGTACAGTCAATCAAAACATTCCTGAGCAGGAACGGTTGAGTGCCGATGAGCAATGGAATCGGGAAGTGGTGCTGGATCTGGTGCCGCACCCATCGCATTCACATCCCACTTCGATTGAGTACGATTTTGGAATGCTAGCTGGTAAGTTGAAGGTCACTCTGCGGGCTGCTGTGGCTGGCTATGTTTTGCGCCAGTGGCAGGTGGACTGTTCTTCTGATGCGAGCCTGCGTGGCCCAGAGTTTCGGCTGTGGCTGGCAGATGCCCGCCAGTTAGGTGGCGTGGACAACGCGGTATTGGCCCCCGGCTATGAGAGGTCTCTGGCATAAACACAGAACGCCGCTCCCTATGTCAGGTTCAGGCTGGGAGCGGACCTTTGGCGAGAACTGGCGACCGCCAGTAGGGCACCCATTGCGGTCGTTGAGAGTGAAGCAAAGCGGTCACAGTTAATGAGGTGGCTCCCCATCCGCGTGCTCCTTCTTCAAAGCGTAGACCTGAGCCGGGCCACGCCATGGGCACACAAGTGCGTATCTCGCCTTCTGCTCGCTCCAGTCTTGAAAATCGCGCACCCTCGACTCAAGGTCGCGCACGCGATCCTGCAGCGTGTATTGCGAGGTCGTCGCTTCCAGTGGGCAGCTTTGAGCCGACATTAGTGCGCTTTGTAGTTCAATGACATTGCCCTGAACCTCGGCTGTCAACTTCAAATGAAAAGGCGCTTCGCTGATATCCGTCGCCGCCTTCAGGCTGGCCATAATTCCCTGAATTGCTGAGTAGTCCATGGAATGTTCTTATGAAGCCTAACGTAATGTGTCAGGCCCATTGCAGCCGTTGGCTCCGACTTCGCGAACGTCAGCCCCTGGCCCGATGCGGGTGTCCAAGGGTGAACGGCCAAGTTCTGCTTTCGCTGCAGCTCGGATCACCGACGGGAGCCGCTGCGGCCGATTGGGTATTGATAGATCCGGCCAATCTGATCACCACTGACAGCAAGCGAAGACCTTACCCCTCGGACTGGCCGAGGATCGAGCTCAGGGTTATGTGGATGGTGCTGATCGGGCCTTCAGGCCATTCGGATATGTCGCCCTCTACAAAATCGTCGCCGCCATCAAGTGATGACGTATCGGCGATGAAGCCGACGACATTGTCGTTGCCGCGTGCGACACCGCTCCTCTTGGTGATCGGATGCGCTGCGGTCACCTTGAGTAACTCGTCTACGGTGAAGGACCAATCGTCTAAACCACCTCTGCACTTGAGCCGGTCGCCACGAGTATGTCAGTTAAAGGCTGGTTGCGGTCAGTGGGCACTCAGCTGTCTAATGAAACCTTGGACAGTAACCAGTCGTTCAGTGCGAAGTACGAACGCACTGAAGATCTATCAGTGGCTCAGGCGCGAAGACGACGTCCGAGTAGGAGACCAGCAACATGTGGGAGAAGCCCAAGACGCTCGACGAGGCGAAGAAGTTGATTGTAGGCCACGCTGGCGTGGAATTTGAAAAATACCCGCTCAAGTTCGCCGTTCCGGCCTACTTCGGCATCCGGCCGCAACCGGGCAAGCTGGCGACGCTCAACAGCGGCACGGCCTCCCTTGTCCGAATTGGTGGGCAGCCATATGCATTGACGTGTTCGCATGTGCTGGAGGCCTACCGCAATCGCTCGGCCGAGGGCGCCTGCATCTTCCAAATCGGCAATTGCGAGCTCGACCCACTGAGTCAGCTGAAGGTCGAGGACAAGAAACTCGACTACGCCCTCACTGGGTTGACGGAGGCGCAGGGCAAGGAAATCTCAAAGCCCGACGGACCATTCGATGGTAAGTTCTTCTGCGAAATTGCCCAGTGGCCTCCGGGTGATGTGAAGAAAAGCGACTTCGTTGCTTTCGGTGGCTTTCCCGGCGAGTTACGTCAGGCAATGTCCTTCGATGAACTCTCCTTCGGAAGCTTCAGCAGCGGCGCTTCTCGAGTGGCATCGGTTAGCGAGGAATATGTGGTGTCCCAGTTTGAACGCGAATTCTGGGTGAAACATGGACATGAGGCGGAGCCGGCGACCATTCGCGGCATGAGTGGCGGCCCGGTGTTCGCTATCCGCCACAATGCAGCGACTGGCATCATGACCTATGAATTTATCGGTCACATCTACGAGTTTTCGGAGGACTACGAGCTGCTTTACGTCCGGTTGGTGCGAACCCTAACGCTCTGAATCAGGAGAGGCTGACACAGATCGCGGCGAAATATCGAAGCTCATGGACACTACCGCCACGTCAGCTCCAGGCTGAAAAGGGTCTGTCGCAGGTATTGCTACATAGACCGTTTTCTACGATTGCAGATAGTCAGGTCGGCAACGCAGAGGGGTGTGCGGGTTCACGATATGCTCTCCATATGTAAGTTTGAATTCCCACCAACGCATTGGAGTCCAACTTGAATCAAGATTTCTACGCTTTTCTTGGATTCACATCGAACCCTTTCGAGAGCAACACTGCTGAGCGCGAGCCAGACATTGCAGCTTATGCGGTGCGCCCTCCGTTTCTGGATCGAGTCCTGAGGACATCCAATACGAAGGGCATCTTTGTTCTCACTGGTTCGCGTGGTAGCGGCAAGAGCGCGACGCGCTTGACTGTGGCAAAGACCGTCTGGTCCCAGGAAAAAAAACCACTCGTCGTGCCAATGGTCGGCTTTAATGTTTTCCGTCCTTTTTCTAACGGCAGTATCCCATTGGAGCTCTTTGCCAACCAAGTGATGTTCCTGGTCATCGAAAGTATCCTGAGCTGGCTTTCTTCGCTGGACGAGCAGACTGCCGAAGAAATTTTGGGCGATCTAAAGGGTGTGGACCGTGCCCTCGTCCGCAAGCTGCTCGCGAGCTTCTATCTGTCCCGCTCAGAAAACGCGCGAAAGGTGTCCGCTTCGGAGTGTTTTGCGACCCTGGACGTATCTGTCGCCGAAAAGAGCATGCTCTGGGTCGATAAGCGGTGGGACCAGGTAGCCAAGGTTGTGACCAACCTTGCTTCGAAGTTGGGGGAGAAGTATTTTGAGGTCGACATTGGTGATCCGGCGGCTTATGCCGAACTGGTCAAACGGCAAACTGCGGAAGGCTTCGGTGATCCAGTGTATGTGTTTGGCAAAGCAGTCGAACTGGCCCGCATATTCGGCTTCACCGGCATCGCAGTCCAGATCGACAAGGTCGACGAGACGGACTGGACTGCAACGGATGTTGCTGCCTGTGCTAGGCTAATCTATCCGCTGCTGGCGAACATCCAACTGCATGAGGTCGATGGCCTCACCTGGTCGTTTTTCTTGTGGGATAAGGTGGCTCACCATTTCAACGCCGTCAATAATTTCCCTGTGCGATGGGACAAAATTCCCAACGGCGAGATCGCATGGGATCACCAATATCTGAGCGAACTGATCCAGCGGCGGCTGCAGCATTTCTCTGCAGGAAAAGTATCCAGGTTAGGGCAAATCTGCGAACAGAATATGAACGAGCAGGTGACGGTAGCCAGCTTGATCGCTTTATCGGATGCTTCACCTCGGCACCTGATCACCCTTCTAGACGTGACGCTAACGGAGCACATCCAGCACAACCCGCATGCGCCCGTTTTGCTTAACCCCACATCCTTAGAACGGGGCATGGACATCTATGCATCGCGAAGCCTGGCTAACAGCGGCCAAACAGAAGTCGCGAACCAGATCGCGAAAGTTCGGTCCGTACGATTCTCGACGCGGGATGTGGCGTCCCGTTTCGGCAAGGGGCAGCAGGCAGCACGCGCGCGCATTGACGCGTGGGTTCAGACCGGCTTGGTGCGGTACGACGGATCTGAGTCCGGGCCACTTGGTGGTCGGCCGGTAGACTACTTTGAGGTGGAAGACCCACTGGTGCGACGCTTGATCGAGCGTAATCTGTAACCACTTGAACACACCAGCAGTACAGGATCGAAGAATTAATGTGCATCAATGCGACTGCTAGGCAGAACGAGTACGAGCTTGCGTGCGAGGTCGACCAAACATAGATGGTGCGAGTGTTTGGTGCCTGGCTTGCTGGCTGGTCAGCAGAGATTTGGTGGGCTGCGCAAAGCCCCGCAAACGGCATTGCTGGTATTTCTAGGGCAGCACTTGCATCTGTCCGAACGTGGTGCCCTACTTGGCACAGACATCGGTGTTACGCCATAGAGCCGCCTTCGGTGACAACGCGGCGAACGGCTGGAAATGCTGCACTTCAGTCGGTCACCACTAGTATGTTGGCTAAAGGTTGGTAAGCGAATACCCGGCTAATGATCACATCGCATGTACGAAAATCATGTCTGAATTTTCTCGCATGTACCAAATTTAAGTAATCCTAGTTTCGTAAACCGCACACATTATCTGTACGAAAGCAAACGTTTTTGCACGTGTGCAATGCCGCAAAGACGGGTTCTGCTCACCCGCTTGGATAGCGTAAGTGTTCCCCTTACTCTCTCGTGTGGGGCAATCCTGGCGAAAGACGGCGGGTAGCAGTGCGCAAAATTAGGGCTTGGGACGGGGAGAAGTTGTGCTGTATGTCCACGGCAGGCGCCCTCAGTTGTCCTGACTGTCGAAGATCGTCAGCAGACAGTCCAGCGCCTGATCCACACGGCCAAGGTCACCGACGTGGCCCCAGTGGATGGCCTCCGGGTCATGGCCGAAGTGGTCGTCGGCCAGTTGCTGCAGCCGGGCTAGCTTGATGTGGATGGCGGCAGCGCGGGCGAGATAGGCGTCGAGGGCGGTGGGCTTGGTGTTCATTGCGGGGCTCCTTGGTTGGTTGATGACGCCACCATTCACGCGCTGAACGATCAAGAAGCCAAGAAAAAAATCATGCCCACAGCATCGCTCGCTCGTCTGGAGCCATTCAAGCTGATAGATTGCACCCTTTGCGATTGAAACCGACTTAATGCCATCCGAACCCTTGCTGCCGGAGCGCTGCGATGACTGCTGAACCTTGGGTGTCTGTGGACCAGATTGCCGAGCATCTGGGCGTCACGCGCGACTCGATCTACCGCTGGATCGACCGCAAGAACCTGCCCGCGCACCGGGTTGGGCGGCTGTGGAAGTTCCAGGTGTCGGAGGTGGATGACTGGGTGCGCGCAGGGGGCGCGGATGAAGAACAACGCAGCGACGACCAAACGCCGTCGCGTAAAGCTTGAGGGAATGGGCTGAATGCCAACATTGAACTGGATCGGCAAAGAAGCCGTCGTTAAACACCACAAGAACGTTCCGTTCCGCCTGCTGGAGCCGGTGACTGATCTTTCCTGCGGCCCGGCGCAAGGCAAAGACTCGGGCAACCTCATCGTGCAGGGCGACAACCTGCACGCACTGAAAGCCCTGCTGCCGCGCTATGCCGGTCAAGTCAAATGCATCTACATCGACCCGCCGTACAACACCGGCAACGAAGGCTGGGTTTATAACGACAACGTCAACAGCCCGGAGATTCGCCGCTGGTTGGGTGAAGTGGTCGGCAAGGAAGGCGAGACGCTGGATCGCCACGACCGCTGGCTGTCGATGATGTACCCCCGATTGGTGCTGCTGAAGCAGTTTTTGCGCGAGGACGGCGCGATCTTCATCTCCATCGACGACAATGAGGTGGCGACGCTGCGGTTGTTGATGGATGAGATTTTCGGTGCGAAGAATTTTGTGGCGACGGTTCTGTGGCAGAAGATTTTTTCTCCGAAGAATTCTGCGCGTCATCTTTCCGAAGATCACGATTACATCGTGGTGTATGCGTCGAACGCAGACAAGTGGAAACCGAATCTCCTGCCGCGAGGTGACGACGCAAAGGCACGGTACAAAGACGATGGCGACCCGCGCGGCCCATGGACATCGGGCGACTTGCAAGCACGCAATTACTACTCTGAAGGAACCTACCCAGTTACCTGTCCATCTGGTCGACTCATCCCGGGCCCAGGAAAAGGGATGTACTGGCGAGTTTCGAAGGCTAATTTTGATCGCCTCGACCAGGAAGGTCGCATTTGGTGGGGTGAATCCGGTAACAACATGCCTCGCCTGAAGCGGTATCTGTCAGACGTGAAGGATGGTGTGGTGCCGCAGACGATGTGGTTCTACAAAGATGTGGGGCACACGCAGGAAGCCAAAAAGGAGCTACTTGAGATCGTCGATTTCAATACCTCTGACGAGGTTTTTATCACACCGAAGCCCACCCGCCTGATCCAGCGCATCCTGCAAATCGCCACCGACAAGGATTCCATCGTCCTCGACAGTTTTGCCGGTTCCGGCACGACAGGCCATGCCGTGCTCAAGCAGAACGTGGAAGATGGTGGCAATCGGCGGTTCATCCAGGTCGAAATGTTGTCGGAGGTGGCCACCACCATCACGGCGGGCCGCGCCAAGCGAGCCATTTCCGGCTACACCAACGCGAAGGGCGCTGCTGTCGAAGGTCTTGGCGGCGGCTTCCAATTCTGCCGCTTGTCCGACGAACCCTTGTTCGACGCTGACGGCCAAATCCGCAGCGACGTGAAGTTCGCACAGCTGGCTGAGTTTGTCTGGTTCGCCGAAACCGGTACCGGCTTCACCGGCACCGCCGATTCACCGCTGCTGGGCGTGCACGAGGGGCGTGCCGTTTACCTGCTCTACAACGGCATCCTCAAAGACAAATCCGTGGGCGGTGGCAATGTGCTCACCGGCCCGGTGTTCGAGGTGCTGCCCAAGTTCAGCGGCCCGAAAGTGATCTACGCCGCCGCCAACCGCATGGGTGCCCGCGCCGCGCGTGAAGGCATCACCTTCAAGCAGACCCCTTACGCGCTGGAGGTGTAAGCCGTGTCCGTATTCGCACCGAAAATCTATCAACAGCACGTGCTCGACAGCGTGGAAGCCTATTTCAAGGCCTGTCACGAACTGCCGTCACCGTCGATTGCTTTCACCGCCACCACCGAACGCCTGTGGGGTCGCGGTTTGTCGTTCAATCCGCTGTCAGGCTTCCCGGCTGACATGCCTTACTTCTGCCTGCGCGTACCCACTGGCGGCGGCAAGACCTGGTTGGCAGCCAAGAGCGTGGCACGGGCCAACACCCACCTGCTGCGCTGCGAACACAGCGTGATTCTGTGGCTGGTGCCCAGCAAGCCGATTCGTGAGCAGACCATCAAGGCGCTGAAGGATCGCAGCCACCCGTATCACGCTGCACTGCGCGAGTCGGGCCCGATCACGGTGCTGGATCTGGAGGAGGCCAAGAGCGTCACTCGCGCTACGTTGGATACCTCGACCACGATCATCGTTGCCACGCGGCAGGCGTTTCAGGTGGAAGAAGAAGAGTGCCGCAAGGTTTATCAGTCCAGCGGTGCGCTGATGCATCACTTCGACAATCTCTCCCCCAGTCAGCGTGATGAATTGCTGACCGATGGCGAGGGCAGCGAGCGGACCACCCCGTATTCACTGGCCAACGTGCTGCGCCTGCGCCGACCGTTTGTTGTGGTGGACGAGGCGCACAACAGCCGCACCGAACTGGCCTTCGACATGTTGGCGCGCTTCCGCCCCAGCGGCGTGATGGAGCTGACGGCCACGCCTGATCTGGAGCGCACACCCAGCAATGTGCTGCACAGCGTGTCTGCCGCCGAGTTGAAGGCGGAAGAAATGATCAAGCTGCCGGTGGTACTGGAGACCGAGCCGAACTGGCAGCAATGCCTGGCCGACGCGATTGGACGACGCGATGCCCTGCACAAGCTGGCCGATGAAGAACGCCGTGCCGGGGCTGCCTATTTGCGCCCGCTGGTATTGATTCAGTCGGAACCGCGCCGTGCCGGAATCGAGACGCTGGATTTCGAGAGGGTGAAGAACGAGCTGATCACCAACCACGGCATCCCGGCCAGCGAAATTGTGGTGGCCACGGGCGAAGAAAAAGGACTGGAGCAGATCGACGCCGATTATAAGCTGGGCATTGCCGACCCGGCCTGCCCGGTGAAGTTCGTCATCACCCAGAAGGCGCTGGCCGAAGGCTGGGACTGTCCGTTTGCCTACATTCTGGTGAGCATGGCCTCGCTGTCGTCGGCCACGGCGGTGGAGCAGTTGCTCGGGCGCGTGCTGCGGCAGCCCGGCGCCAGCCACCGCCAAGCGAAGGCATTGAACCAGTCCTATGCCTTCGTGGTGTCGCGCAACTTTGCCGAGACGGCGGGCGCTTTGCGGGATCGCTTGGTGGCCGGTGCCGGTTTTGAGCGGCGCGAAGTCACTGAGTTCGTCACTGCGGCGAAGACTGAGCAGGCCCGACTGGATCTGGCGGGGCACGCCGGGCGCGTCATTGTTCGGCCCGTGGCGATTACCTTATCTGAAAAGCCTGACCTGAAGAGCGTGCCGAAGCCGGTGCGTGACAAGGTCAGTTGGGACGGCAAGCTCAATACGCTGACGATCAGCACGCCGCTCACAGAAGATGAGGCCGAAGAGCTCAAGGCCTCTGTGACCTCTGAAGCAGCGGCGGCGGCCATCGTGGAAGCGGCCGAAGTCAGCCGCACCACGGCGATTGAATTCTTTCAGACCCCGGCCGAATTGGGCGAGCGCTTCCGTGTGCCTCAACTGGCCTTGCGCGTGAAGGGCAGTCAAGGTGAATTGGCGCTGTTTGATGACCCGGAGGTGCTGGAGTATCCGTGGGACCTCTCGCCCTACGATGCTGCACCGACAGCCGATGACCTGACCGCATTGGGTGCGGCGCTGAAAGTGTCGGAAGGTGGCGAGATTGATATCGATGATGGCGGCCACGTGGTGTCGCGCTTTTTGCCCGATTTACAGCGCGATCTGGGCCTTGTCTATCAACCCGAAAACTGGGATGAAGTCCGCATTGCCACCTGGCTGTGCCGCAACCTGCCCGAGCCGTCACTGACCCACGCCAGCAAGCAGACGTTTGTCGCTGCGTGGCTCACCGATTTGCTGCGCCGGGAAGGCTTCACGCTGGCACGCGCCAACTTGCAGAAGTTCTTGATCCGCAATCTGGTCGATGCGCGCATTCGTGAACTGCGCAAGCAGGCCGTTGGCAAGGCTTTCCAACAGGCACTATTTGGTGACGATGCGGCCACGCGCGTGGCGGTGACCGACCAATACGCCTTCGAGTTTCACGCCCAAGCCTACGCGCCCAGCCGTGACTACGACGGGCGCTTTGGGCACTTCGATTTCCGCAAGCACTTCTACGGACGGATGGGCGACTTCGACAGCAAGGAAGAGTTCGAATGTGCCTGCCAATTGGATATGTGGGCGCAGCAGGGCCGTATCCAGTTCTGGGTACGCAACCTCGTTCGGCGCGAAGGCAGTTCCTTCTTCTTGCAGAAGGCCGATGGCCGTTTCTACCCGGACTTTCTGTGCCAGTTGCCGGGCAGTGCAGGCAAGCCCGGAGTGATTTTGTCGGTGGAGTACAAGGGTGCTGATCGCTGGAATGGTGCTGAGGATGATCGTTTGATCGGTGGTATGTGGGCCAACCTGTCGGAAGGCCGTTGCCGATTCTTGATGGTCAAGGACAAGCGGTGGGATTGGATCGAGGAGAAGCTTTGATGGCCGAGACATACTGGTTCGTCGGTGCAAGCTACGACCGCACCAATGATCAAACCCCGCGATTCCTCGCCGATGGTATTTGGGAAAACAGATACGACGACCGCTATCTGGATCAGGTTAAGTCCATGCGCCCCGGTCAGCGCATAGCCATCAAGTCCACCTACACCCAAAAGAACAACCTACCATTTGATGCCAACGGGCAGCCTGTTTCGGTCATGGCGATCAAAGCCATCGGCACCATCACCGAGAATATGCAAGATGGTAAGCGCATCAAAGTCGACTGGGAACGGCAGCAGCTTTGCCGAGCAGAACCTGCGTCGCATGGTGCAGTTCGCGGCCACGTTTCCCGACGAGCAAATTCTCGTATCGCTGATACGAGAATTGAGTTGGACGCATTTTCTGGCGCTGTTGCCCCTGAAAGACCCACTCCAGCGGGACTACTACGCGCAGATAGCCAGCGCCGAACGCTGGAGCGTGCGGACGCTGCGCGACGCGCAGCGCATGACGCCGGCGCTGGTCATGCGCGATCCGTATATCCTCGACTTCCTGGGGCTGCGGGACACTTGGCAGGAAGGCGACCTCTAAGCCGCAATCATCCGCGAAATGGAGTCATTCCTGCTGGAACTGGGCGCGGGCTTCTCCTTCGTGGCCCGGCAGAAGCACATCCAGATCGACGGCGAGGATTTCCACTTCGATCTGCTGTTCTACAACCGCAAGTTGCGGCGGCTGGTGGCGGTGGAGTTGAAGGTCGGCGAGTTCAAGGCGGCCTACAAGGACCAGATAGAGCTTTACCTGCGCTGGCTGGATAAGCACGACCGGGAGCCGGAGGAAGCCTCGCCGCTGGGGATCATCCTTTGCGCCGGCAAGAAGCGCGAGCAGATCGAGTTGCTGGAGTTGGACAAGTCGGGCATCCACGTCGCCGAGTACCTAACCGCCTTACCACCGCGCGTTGTGCTGGCGGAGCGGTTACACCAAGCGACTGCCCGAGCACACTTGCAGATTGAACAGACCGTCAGTCGGTAGCTGCCGATTTCGTTGACTTCTTCCGCGAAGCAGACGAAGGCAGCGACGGCAAGCACTCAAACAAACGTTCCGCATAGACGAATCCCATTCGCCGTACCGAGTCCTGATCGAAATACAGCAGCCAAGCGGCAAGCAACGCCAGCGAAATAAGCAGAGTCAAGCCTGCGGCAAGCCCTGGATCGGCAAGGTGCACTAGGTCAAATTGGAGAGGAGCTACCTGCAAAATTTTCGCAATCAACAATCCGTAGACGATGCCCATGAGGCACGACAGGATGCCGACAGGCTTCATCGCCAGCATGTTGCGATGAAATCCATAGGCGATGTTCTCTTTCAGCAAGAGCTGCTTGTTGGAACGCGTGAGTTCGCGAAGCCGCTTGGTGGCGCCAATGTAGATGTCGTCTGCCTTGTCTGGGCTTGCTGATTCTTCTTCTGCCGTTGGCATGGCGATACCCAAATTGGCAGTGATCGCCGTGTGATAACGCTGCTTGCTGACACCATCGAGAAATTTGTCGCGGTGGCGTAATGCGATGGTCGTGGGCATACCGCCCCACTTTGAGACCAGCATCTCTTCAAGTTTTTTACCGCGTCCGCGCGCTACGCTCGCGAGTGCATAGATAGCGCCGCAGCCGCCCAGCAGGCCGATCACACCTGTAAGCACAGGGTGCCGTGCCCCGTAGACGCACAACAGCGGCACCAGCACGGGTAACGCCACAAGAAGGCCAGGGATAACACGTGCTTTGCGCTCGTAGGGGTCTTTGACCAGTTCAAAAATTGTTGTCATGTGAAGTCAGGCCTGTGCCGTCAAGGCGTCGATATAGGGTTGGATTTCATCGCGGTTTTTCAGCGTGATCTGCTGTGCGAGGGGGTCTGGTGCTTCCTTGGTATGCAAACCCAAACGTCTCAGCGTGTAGTACAGAAACGCTTGGCGGCATGGAAGTTTGACCTCTCCATCTTCCATGCCGTAGTCCAACTCCAAGACTCGTTTCTTGGCTGCGGGCAAATCTGGATGCGGTGCAAGCACCAGCGTCAATACAGTTTGCCAATGCGAATCTTGGCTGGAGTCCACTTGGGTCGCCTCGAAGCCATCGATGCGCAGGATTCGAGCAAGGACGAAATCCCCGAAGCGCTGGCGCTTGTGGCAAAACGCGCGCATGTGCCAGCGAAAACCGTCATTGCCAAGGGCGTGGGGAGACAGCAGGCGAACCGATTCGTCCAACGATGTCATGGACTGGTAGCTCACCCGAATGGATTCCTGCTGCCGGATTGCGCGGACCACTGCTTCGACGGTCTGCTCATTGATCGTGCGCCAGGGGGAAGGCGCCCAATCTGTCTCCGGCGCGGAACCGATAAAGCTGGCCGCCGGCTCGACAACTCCCATCTTGGTCGTCAACAACTCCGCTAGATAGCGTTGAGCCGAACTTCGTTGGTAAAACGGGCGAAAACCCGGCGCCGCCGCGTAGGTCTTAGAGCTGCGGTCATAAGTCAGGTTGTTCGGCGCCAACTCCATGTACTTGGCGATGTCCAGTGACGCCTGGGGAACTGATATGCCGAAGTGCTCAGTGAGATCCATCCGATTGATGCGCCGCTCCCAACGCAAACGGAAGTCGATGAATTGAAGTCTGCTCTCTAACCCCCAACTCAACCCCTTAGGCTCAGCAGGTTCGGCGGCATTGACAGAAGGTTCTTGCATCAGGTTCTTGCATCAGTAGCGTATAAAAAGTAGACTAATATAATAAATAGTCGCACATTAACTATACGCGATCATCCTTCGCTCGTCTACCAGGATAACCCAGTGCCCACCACCATCACCTTTTTCCCTGTCGACAACGGGGACATGACCCTCATCAAGTTCGGCGATCTCGATGCAACGACCCTGCTGATCGACGTAAATATCAGGCAAGACGCCGACGACCCCGACGGGGAGGCGCGTGACGTCGCCAAGGATCTGCGCGAGCGGCTGAAGAAGGATGAGAACGGCAGGCCGTATGTCGATGCTTTCCTGTTGAGCCACCCGGACCAGGATCATTGCCGTGGCCTTACCCGGCACTTCCACCTGGGGCCGTTGGACAAGTACCCGGATGACAAGAAGGACGACAAGGATAAAAAGATCGTGATCCGCGAGATGTGGTCGTCCCCGATCGTATTTCGACGCGCCAGCAAGACGCACACCTTGAGCGAGGACGCCAAGGCATTCAACACGGAGGCGCGTCGGCGCGTACAACTGAACCGTGACAAGAATTTCGCCGTCGGGAACGGCGACCGCATTCAGATCATGGGCGAGGACATCGACGGAAAAACCGATGACCTCACCTCGATTGTGCGGAAGGTAGACACGCGCTTCTCGACGATCAATGGCAAGAGTTCCGCATTCTTCTCCGCGTTTCTCTTGGCTCCTCTGGATGCCCAGGACGATGAAGAAGAGGAAGAGTGCCTGGTCAAGAACCAGTCCAGCGTGATCATGAACATCACATTGGCCGCTGATGCACAGACGCCGGATGGTGCGAAATTCCTTACTGGTGGCGATGCAGAGGTGTTCATCTGGAACCGCCAGTGGCAGCGCCATAAGGCCGAAACGGATGTGCTTGAGTACGACATCATGCAGGCACCGCATCATTGTTCCTGGCATTCGCTGTCCTATGACAGTTGGTCCGACTATGGCGAAAAGGCCAAACTCGATGCCGACGCCCGCAAGGCGCTTTCGCAGACCCGTGACGGTGCCGTCATCGTTGCCAGTTGCAAGCCGATTGCAGACGACGACAACGATCCGCCCTGCATCCGCGCGAAACGTGAGTACGTGGCAATCGTGGACGAAGCAAAGGGCGAGTTCTACTGCACGGGCGAATATCCCAGCGAGAAGTCCGTGGAGCCCCTCGTTTTCACCATCACCGCTCAGGGGGTGCAGCCTCCCTCGAAGAAGGAGTCCGGATCGAAGGCTGCGGCCGTGGTGACCTCTGCGCGCGCACCCATGCCGCACGGAGCACCATGACGGGCGCCATCGCAGACGCACTGCATCAACTTCAGCGGCATCGGGGCTTAATTCGCGTTGGCGAGCCAAAGGCGAGCGGTGCATCGACGCAGATAGAAGTCGATGTTGCCGTTCAACTGCCAAACAGGTCTCGGCGCAATGGCATCTCCGAAACCGGAGTGCGCGCCGTCGAGACATGCGTGCTGGTATTCGGCAGTGACTGGCCCCTGTCCGCACCCAAGCCCTTCTTGCGTGCGGACTTCCCGCTCAACTTGCCGCACATCAACCCCCATCGCCAAGGCGAGTTGGTCTCGCCGTGCCTATTCGAAGGGTTGTTGGACGAGTTGCTGCATCGGTTTGGCCTGGATGCCATTGTCGATCAGTTGATCGACTGGCTGCACAAGGCTGCGGCCGGAACACTGCTGGATTTGGAGCAGGGGTGGGAGCCGACGCGCCGAGACAGTTGCCCTTCGACCGTTGTATTCAGTGCCGAGAAGGTCGCAGCCGCCGCTCCCGCTGACGGCTCGATTCTGGCAGTTCCCGCAGGCTACGTGACGATCGATCGCGGTCTGTACGCCATCATCAACGCCGAACTGACCGCACAAGTCGATCCTGTGTTTTACCAGGATGTTCACAACGACAAGTTGGGTAAATGGGGGAACGGCCATGCCGCGGCCTTCATCGCGCGCGCTCCGATGACCGACGGCCTCCCGCATGCGATCGGACGCTATCAACCAGAGACGGTTGTCGATCTCGCGACGCTGCTCGATCGAGCAGCGGAGCTTGGCATTGATCGCGACGCTTTGGCCCAGGGGTTGGACGGTTATTACGGACGCTCGATCCTGGATAGGCAACAGGACTCGCGTGGCTGGGTGCATGGTTTGTACGCGATTGTGATTCTGGCTGTGCAAAGGCCAGCGTCGCTTGTGGGCTCGCCGGGGCGGAGCGTCGAGGTATTGCCCTATGTGGTGCGCTATGAACTCAACGCTCAATCGCTCCTGGAGCGAAACGCCACGGTTCACACGGCCTTTCACGCGCATAGGTTGTCTCCCGAACTGCTGGCAAGGACGTCCGGCATTCCATACGCAGTCACATCACAGCCGCTGGTCGTGCTCGGCTGCGGAAGCGTGGGGTCGAAAATCGCGATGCAACTGGGACGAGCGGGCTTTGGTTCGATGACTTTCGTCGATAACGAATCCATGTCGCCTCACAACGCCGCGCGGCATGCACTCATTGAGCGGGCATCAGTGCTGGTTCCACCTCGGAAGTCGGCGCTGATGAAGACAGCATTTGAGTCACTGTCGCATCTTCAAACGCGATCATTCGACACCGACGCAGTGACCCTTTTGGTCGATTCGGAACAGTTTGGGGCAACTGTTCCGCAGGACGCGGCCATCATCGTGGATGCGACGGCTTCACTTCAGGTGCTGGCCGCAGAAACACAATCGGCAGCGTTGGATCAATCCTCTGCCCGACTGGCAAGGATCGTGATGTATGGTCAGGGGCGCTGTGTCGCGGTATTGCTTGAAGGAACTGACCGCGCTGGCCGAGTTGACGACCTCACGGCGCTCTTGTTTGAGTGCTGCCGGTTTTCGCCGGAACTGCGTGCGTCGATTGCCGGCGATACGTCTGAGCCGACCCGGATTTTTGTGGGTGACAACTGTCGTTCGCTGACGATGCCTATGTCTGACGCCGTTGTTTCGCGGTCGGCGTCACTGGCTGGCCTGCAACTGGAACGATGGCTCATTGATGGGTTTCCGAAGGAAGCGACGCTTTGCGCCGGAATCTCGGATGCCGAAGGTCTTGGAATGGCATGGACCCGCGCCAGCCTTGGTCCGACCACTGTGCTTGAAGTCGCAGACGATGGTGGCTGGAACATTCGAGTCCTGTCCCCAGTTGCGCAAGCAATCCATGCTGATGCGCTGCGCTGGGGTGCTCTGGAAACAGGCGGCGCCTTGGTCGGCCGCATCTCGTTTGAAAATCGAACTATCACCATTGCGGGCCTTGTTGAGGCACCGCCTGACAGCGTTCGAGAGGCGGCCCGCTTCGTCCTCGGAACTAACGGGCTTGTTCAAAATTTGCGCGCCGCAAACGCTACCTCTTTGGGCTATCTCGCCTTTATCGGAACGTGGCACAGCCACCCGAAAGGCGGCGCACATTCGGGTATCGACCGCAATACATTGCGTGGCATCGCCGAAGATGCTGGCGGCCTTCCGGCCGTGTCGTTGGTGTGGACTCCGACGGGACTGACGTGTGCGGTGGATCGTTGGTAGGCGCAAAGCCACTGGCACTTTGTGGGCATAAACAGGAGGGATGTTGCCATGGCATCTAGGTGAAGATTGATGTCGATTTCTTCGTGGAAATTTTTTCTGGCATCGACATGCGCGGACTCAAAGTACGGTCTAAACTTTTCGATCAACGCTGCATCATTCGCGCCAACTTGCTCCAAGAGCAAATCACCATAGTTGCCGACCGTAGAAGGGTATTGCTTCAACCACTTATCGAGCGTCTTTCCGGGAGCTTCGCAGGTATGCCTCAGAGGTTTGTTTCCATCCGGCACCCAAGCGCGGCCAAAGGCCCTAGGCATCTCAACAAACGGTAACCGAATTGCAACGCCACCCGTGCTCTCGTGGATAAGTACAACTACAACAGATCGAAAGGCGATAGTAGTCCTTTGGGTAATTTATCGGTCACTAAGCGAGTCCGCTGGCGGCCGCTTTCGGTGAATACTGTCGCTTTTTGCTCTGGGTCGAGCGTCGCAGAACAGCCTTCACACGACATGGTTCCGTCACTGTCCGTAGGCTGCGGCGATTAATGCTGTTGGCGATTCAGCGAATATTGCTTAATCTTGCCAGACTTCAAAATGGATTGGACGCTGTTTGAGCACGAGTCTTGGAAATCTGCTTACATCCGCCGTTACATCAGGCGAGCCTCAGAAAACAAAAAGCCCGGCTAACCGGGCTAAATGCTTGATATTTATGGGGTGGCCGATGGGACTCGAACCCACGACGACCAGAATCACAATCTGGGACTCTACCAACTGAGCTACGGCCACCACTGAAACAAGCCTGCCATTATACAAAAATTTCCGCGCTTCGCCAGCATTTAATTCGATTCGACCGCAGCCGCCACTTCTTCCACCGGCGGATCCAGCGTCAGGAGTCGCCGGAAAGCGCCCGCCAGCGCACTGCGACTGCCTGACGTGTAGGCCGATAGCGCGCCACGCGTACCGGACGCACGCAACACACCTTGCTGTTCCAGCAGCCGTTGCAACTGTCGGGCCACCGCCGCGCCAGTATCGACGATCCGGATTCCGGGGCCTGCCGCCTCGCGCACCAGTGGCTCAACGAAGGGATAGTGCGTGCAGCCCAAGACCAGCGTATCGGCGCCTTGCGCAACCAGCGGCGCCACATAGCGCGTCACCAGCCTGGCTGTGTCGCGCGAGCGGATTTCGCCTTTCTCGATTTGCGTCGCGAGGCCATGGCAGGGCTGCAGCAGAAAATTCACCCGGGTCGCGTCTGCCACCTGTTGCTGCAGTTTGAGGAATTTGTCACTGGACAGCGTGCCCGCCGTGGCCAGCACGCCGACCCGACCCGTTTGAGTCAGCGCTGCAGCTGGCTTCAGGCCCGGCTCGACGCCTACCACGATGAGTTGCGGATAACGTTCACGCAGCGCCGCGATGGCCGCCGCGGTGGCCGTGTTGCAGGCCACAACCAGCGCCTTGACGTGAAACCTCAGCAGGAAGGCTGCGATCGCCAGTGCGCGCTGCACGATCA
>JACCDS011043971.1_pt1 | contig 18051 bp, 18 predicted proteins | sample 7446441 | NCBI WGS metagenome assembly JACCDS01 (sample SAMN15323445, study PRJNA562643) | freshwater metagenome | isolation source: river surface water | place: USA:Blue River Watershed | collected 2017-08-17
ATCGCGCGCGACCATCTGGTGCTGACTGACCCGTCATCGCTGCAGATCAGCGACGCTGAATCACGCGCACTGTTCGAGGCGATCGCACCACTTGTCGAGGAAGCCGGTCATGAACTGTGCTTCGGCGATGCGCGCCACTGGTTCCTGCGTGCCGACAATTGGAATGCACTGCGTACCTGCACGCCGGCGGCCGCCAGCGGCCACAACGTTGATATCTGGCTGCCACGTGGTAGCGGCGAGCGTGACTGGCGCCGGCTGCACAATGAAGTGCAGATGCTGTGGCACCAGCACCCGGTGAATGAAACACGCGAATCGGGCGGGCTGCCGCGCGTCAATGCACTGTGGCTGTGGGGTGGCAGTGATGCCACGGCGGTCACGGCCGCGACTGTTGGGACGGATTCATCGCGGGCAAGCCCCGCAGCGGCACACGCTGGAACTGGAGGACAGGCCTACATCGATTTCCTGCTCGGGCGCAACGCCAAGGCCGGCCTCCTGATTGACACCCGGCTGGTGTCACCATCGCTGGCGGGCGACTGGTCAGCCTGGCTCACGGCGATGCAGGCGCTGGAGGCCGAGTGCTTCGCACCGCTGCTGGCGGCGCTGACCTCGGGTGGACAGCAAGAAGCGACCCTGCTGCTGTCTGATGCCGGTCGCCTCGCCGAGTGGCGAGCAACGCCTCTGGGCATGAGAAAATTCTGGCGATCGCCGTCGCTCGAAACACTCGCGTCGCTGCCGGCCTGACACCAGCCAGCGACAGCCTGCTCCCCGCGCTGACCGCCTACCATGACCCGCATCGCTCTTCGTCCCTATTCCGTACGCCAGTCCGAACTACTGGCGCAGCAAGGCTTGCACCCGGTGCTGGCGCGGCTGATGGCCGCGCGTGGCCTGGCCGACCCGCGCGAATTGTCAACGGCGCTCGATGCGCTGATTGCGCCCGCTGCGCTGACGCAGGTTGATCGCGCCGCGCTGTTCCTCGCTGATGCGATAGACGCCGGCCAGCGCATGGTAATCGTTGCCGACTATGACTGCGACGGCGCCACCGCCTGCGCGGTCGGCGTGCGCGGATTGCGCGCGATGGGGGCGAGCGTCGATTACATCGTGCCCAACCGCTTCGACTACGGCTATGGCCTCACGCCGGAAATCGTCGAGCTGACCGCGCGCGAAAAATCACCCGACATCATCATCACCGTCGACAACGGCATCGCCAGCATCGCCGGCGTTGCCGAGGCAAACCGACGTGGCATCGCAGTGCTCGTTACCGACCATCACCTGCCCGGCGAACAATTGCCCGACGCGGCCGTGATCGTGAATCCGAACCAGCCCGGCTGTGGCTTCCCGAGCAAGCATCTGGCCGGTGTCGGCGTGATGTTCTACACCCTGCTCGCACTGCGCGCCGAGCTGCGCCGGCGCGGCCGCTTCGATGCGGCCACGCAGCCGCGGCTGGATGCGCTGCTCGACCTGGTGGCACTCGGTACCGTCGCCGATGTGGTGAAGCTGGATGCCAACAACCGCATTCTGGTCGCACAAGGCCTGCAACGCATACGGCAGGGACGTGCGCATCCGGGCATCGCGGCGCTGTTCTCGGTCGCCGGTCGCGACATGCGCAAGGCGACCCCATTCGACCTCGGCTTTGCAGCCGGGCCGCGACTGAACGCAGCCGGCCGCCTGGCCGACATGTCGCTCGGCATCGAATGCCTGCTGACCGACGACAACACCCGCGCATGGACGATTGCACGCGAACTCGACAGCATCAATGGCAAGCGGCGCGACATCGAGGCCGGCATGCAGGAAGCCGCGCTGGCGTCGCTGGAAAACATCGACCCGCGCGACAATGCGACGCTGACCTTGTTCAATCCGGACTGGCATCAGGGCGTGATCGGCATCGTCGCATCGCGACTGAAGGAGAAGTTCTACCGGCCTACCATCACCTTTGCGCCAGCCGGCAACGGCCTGATCAAGGGCTCGGGCCGCTCGATACCCGGGTTTCATCTGCGCGATGCACTCGACCTGGTGTACAAGCGCCAGCCGCAACTGATCGACAAGTTCGGTGGGCACGCAATGGCGGCCGGCCTGACGCTGAAGGAAGAAGATTTCCCGGCCTTCGCGGCTGCGTTCGAAGCGGTCGGCCGCGAATGGCTGAGCGAAAACGATCTCGAGCATGTGATCGAGACCGATGGTCCGCTGGAGCCGCAGTATTTCAGCCTGGATTTCATCGCGTTGCTGTCGAATCAGGTCTGGGGCCAGGGCTTCCCGCACCCGCTGTTCTGCGACGAATTCCGCGTGCTGAACCAACGGGTCTTGAAGGAGCGGCACCTGAAGCTAACCGTCGAAAAGGATGGCCGCCAGTTCGACGCCATCTGGTTCAACCATGCCGAGGGTCTGCCTTCCCGTATCCGCGCTGCCTACCGGCTGGATGCGAATGAGTTCAACGGCCGCACCACGGTACAGGTGATGATCGAATTTGCCGAGCCGGCGGCAGGCTGAGGCGGCTCCATAACATCCGGATAACACCCGCTTCCTGTCTGGCGGACGCGTATAATGGCGTGTTTTGTCCCAAGCCTGAACATCATGGAAGCCGAACGCCTGAACGCCCTCACCGCCCTGCTCGCCGACCTGGGCACGCGCGAGCAAGAACTTCGGAGGTATCTTTGACTTCGATCTGAAGTCGGAGAAGCTCGAACAAGTCAACGGCGAACTCGAAGACCCGAAAGTCTGGGACGACCCGAAACGGGCGCAGGACCTCGGCCGGGAAAAGAAATCCCTCGAAGATGTGGTGGATGCACTGACCCGCATCCACAGCGGCATCAAGGATGCCGACGAACTGCTGGCGATGGCGCGCGAAGAGAACGACGTCGATACGCTGGAAGCGGTCGAGGCCGATGCGCACGAGCTGCGCACCGCGGTCGAAGCGCTGGAATTCCGGCGCATGTTCTCCAACCCGCTGGACAAGAACAACTGCTTCATCGACATCCAGGCCGGCGCCGGCGGCACCGAGGCACAGGACTGGGCGTCGATGCTGCTGCGCCAGTACCTGCGCTATTGCGAGCGCAAGGGCTTCAAGACCGAGCTCCTCGAAGAATCCGAAGGCGACGTGGCTGGCATCAAGACCGCGACCATCAAGGTCGAGGGTGAATATGCGTACGGCTTGCTGCGTACCGAGACCGGCGTGCACCGGCTGGTGCGCAAATCGCCATTCGACTCGGCCGGCGGCCGCCATACCTCGTTCTCCAGCCTGTTCGTGTACCCGGAAGTGGATGACTCGATCGAGATCGACATCAACCCGGCCGATGTGCGCGTCGATACCTACCGCGCCTCCGGCGCCGGCGGCCAGCACATCAACAAGACCGACTCCGCAGTGCGCCTGACCCACGGCCCGACCGGCATCGTCGTGCAGTGCCAGAACGACCGCTCTCAGCACCGTAACCGCGCCGAAGCCTGGGCGATGCTGAAGTCGCGTCTGTTCGAGCTGGAACTGCGCAAGCGCATGAGCGAGCAGCAGCGACTGGAAGATGCGAAGACCGACATCGGCTGGGGCCAACAGATCCGTTCGTATGTGCTGGATCAGTCGCGCATCAAGGACTTGCGCACCAACTTCGAGACCGGCAATACCAAGGCCGTGCTGGATGGCGACCTCGATGACTTCATCGCAGCCTCGCTGAAACAGGGCGTGTAAGCCACCGCCAAACGAGAACAGAAAAATGATGACTGACAAACACGACGGCGTACTCGACGAACGCGACGAGAATTCCATCATTGCCGAGCGCCGTGCGAAGCTGGCCGCGATCCGCGAACAGGGCGTCGCGTTCCCGAATGATTTTCGTCCGCAGCACAAGGCAGATGACCTGCATGCGCTGCATGGCGACACCGAGCGCGAGGCGCTGGAAGCGCAGAACGTGGCGGTGGTCGTTGCCGGTCGCATGATGTTGAAGCGCGTGATGGGCAAGGCCTCGTTCGCGACGCTGCAGGATGCATCCGGTGCGCGCTGCGACGGCCGCATCCAGCTCTACATCTCGAACGACGGCGTCGGCGAAGACCTGCACAATGCGTTCAAGCACTGGGACATCGGCGACATCCTTGGCGCCGAGGGCACGCTGTTCAAGACCAAGACCGGTGAGCTGACCGTCAAGGTCACGAAGCTGCGGCTGCTGACGAAGTCGCTGCGCCCGCTGCCCGACAAGTTCCATGGCCTGCACGACCAGGAGACCAAATACCGGCAGCGCTACGTGGACCTGATCATGAGCGAGGAGACGCGCCGCACTTTCAAGGCGCGTACCGCAGCGCTGGCATCGATTCGCCGCTTCATGGACAAGGAAGGCTTCATGGAGGTGGAGACACCGATGCTGCACGTCATTCCCGGCGGCGCAGCGGCCAAGCCGTTCATCACCCACCACAACGCGCTGGACATGGAAATGTTCCTGCGCATCGCGCCCGAGCTGTACCTGAAGCGGCTGGTGGTCGGTGGCTTCGAGCGTGTATTCGAGGTGAACCGCAATTTCCGCAACGAGGGCGTGTCGCCGCGACACAATCCCGAGTTCACGATGATGGAGTTCTACGCCGCGTATGTGGATTACAAGTGGCTGATGGACTTCACCGAGGCACTGATCCGCCAGGCAGCGATCGATGCGCACGGCACCGCGCAACTGTCCTACCAGGGCCGCGATCTGGACTTGTCGAAGCCCTTCCACCGGATGACCATCGTCGAAGCGATCAACACCTTTGCGCCGCATTACACGAGCGCGCAGCTGAACGACGCCGCGTTCCTGAAGGCCGAGCTGAAGAAGCTGGGTGCGGAGCCGCATGCGCACGCCGGTCTGGGTGCGCTGCAACTCGGCCTGTTCGAAGAGACGGCCGAATCCAAACTGTGGGAGCCGACGTTCATCATCGATTATCCGGTCGAGGTGTCGCCGCTGGCGCGCGCGTCGGACACGGTGCCGGGCATCACCGAGCGTTTCGAGCTGTTCATTACCGGTCGCGAGATCGCGAATGGCTTCTCCGAGCTGAACGATGCCGAAGATCAGGCGGCGCGCTTCCATGCTCAGGTCGCCGCGAAGAACGCGGGCGATGATGAAGCGATGTATTACGACGCCGATTACATCCGCGCGCTCGAATATGGCCTGCCGCCGACCGGTGGCTGCGGCATTGGCATCGACCGCCTGATGATGCTGATCACGGACTCACCGAACATCCGTGACGTGATCCTGTTCCCGCACCTGCGTCGCGAGGACTGATACCCGGTCCGCTGTAGCGATCCCTCACCCCGGGCCCTGCGCAAAACGCAGGGTTCAGGACGCGGGTCACCCGACACCCCACAAGCGCTGACGCTGTGGGGTGTTTTTTTTGACGCCGGTTTTAAGCCAGTGTAAAGCCGGCATCACGTCGCTCATCGCGCTTGCTCTCCAGCCGTCATTGAACGGTCACAAAACTTTCCCGCGCGATCAGGAATCCGCGTCGAACTCGGGTTACCGACACGGCGTTCATTCGAGGGAAAGGAATGCCCATGCAAGCCGGATCAAGCAAGCCCGTACGATCGGGACTCGGGCCCGACGTCACCTGCTGCAATACGCCGGTGACAGGCGCACTCGGATTCGTGCCTGCCCACGTCGCGGACGAATTACACACCTTGCATACTGCGCCATCAATGTGCAGCAGGATCACTGCGGCCTGCACCAGTCATGCGCTGCGCGACTACGTCGGGCAAGGCCTGGGGCGCGCTGCCGGGCTCGCAATCTACTGCAGTCTCGCAACGCTGGATGAAGTCGGCTTGCGCATCGCGGCCGGCGTGACGGGTGTGGCGATTGGCGCTCGATTTGCATGGCGGCTTGCGCAGGCACAGATCGGCACCGACCAGCGCTGGCAGCAGGCAGGCGTCGGACTGTGCACGGTGATCGGGGCGGCAGCCGGCGGCACGATAGCCGCGCTCGGCACCAGCCACCCGGTGCTGGGCATCGCGGCCGGTTCACTACTGGCCGCATGTGCATCCGCGACCAGAACCTGTGCTACCGATGCGTTCACGCTCGACAATGCCGATGATTTCAAGGCAGCGTCGGCGATCGTCGGTGGCTTGTCGGGCATCGCTGCGGCCGCCTGTATCGATCGTCACTGGAAAGTCGACGCCAACCTGCTGCCTGCCCGCAACCTTGGTCTGGTCGTCGAATCGACCGTCATCGAAGTCTGCAAATCCGGCTTCGAACGCCTTGGCCCTTCGGTAGAGCGCCGCGCATTGAATTTCGAGGGCCGCGTGATGGTCGCGCTGTCCGGCATGCTGCCGTATGTCGCGACGGCGGTGCTGTTGAACGGTTATGTATCCGGGCGGCTTCAGCCCGAACATGACTCGCGACGTTTCAATGAATTGATTGCACCGGCGCTGGTCGGCGCGATTGCCAATGCGGTGCGGGGCGCATCGAATGCGCTGGCAGTTTGTCTGTTACAGCGACACGCACGCTTTACGGTCGGCAGCCGGGAATCCTGCCTTCACGACAGTCGTGGATGTCGAAGGCCACGGCTGCGCGCGGTCAGCGACAAGGCTTGCACGCGCTACTTCCTAAGCGCCTGCCGCAATGCGCTGTACGCGCGCTTGCGTGATGCCGGCCTGAGTGTGGTAGATGCCAATTGCATTGCGCAGGGTGTCTATGCCTGCTTTGCGCAATGCCGCGACCTGATCAACGATCTGATTCGCGGCGATGGCTGGAGCGAGCCGGTATCACAAACCAGACGGACCGACGTGGTTGAAGTGGACATCAGCGACGCGTAAACATAGACCGGGACAGATCGGGATGCAGTCGCAGATGCAAGACCCGTAAAAAGAACAGAAGAAAAAGCAGCAGCAGTTGCTGCCATCAATGCGGTCGATACGCCGCAAAATTTTTCCCGAAAACAAGGTGTAAGCAATTGATTCGCGCATAGGCGCTGCTGTTGAGCCAGCTCATCATGCCTCTCTGCAAGCACTGACAAAGTCGGTGCGGTGAAATGAACGACAAGAAATTTCTGTCGGAAATATTTCTTGAAACCAATCAGGCGCTTGCCTGTCTGATCAACGTTTCAATCTGAGAGGAAATGATCATGAGCACCACGAGCTTCGTCAAAATGCATCCGCTGGTGGCAGCTGCTGCGGCCTCCGTCATCATCGTCAGCCTGGTCGGCACGGCGGCGATCATGGACTGGCTGCCGAATTCCCGAAGCCATCAATCGCCGGAGATCGGCGCTGCCGCCGGGGCGGCAACACCTGCAGCGACTTCCGTCACGCCGCAAGCGGCAGAGTCGGCCGTGCCCGCGCAGTCAGCAAAGCCGCAGACAGCCGAGCCGAGAAAGCCTGCTGCACGCAGCAGCAGCAGCGGCAGCGCGCAGACTGCCGCCAATCCCCCATCCCACGTCGCTCCGATGCCGACACCCGCTCAGCCTGCGCCGGTACCGGCACAGGCCGTCACACCGCAAGCCGTGATGCCGCCGGTGGCGCAGGCACCTGCGGTGTGCGAGGTCTGCGGCAAGGTCGAAGCTGTGCGAACCATCGAGGTCGCCGCAAAGCCCAGTGGGGTTGGCGTGGTGGCCGGAGCGGTGGTCGGCGGCTTGCTCGGTAATCAGGTCGGCGGCGGTCAGGGCAAGACGCTCGCGACCGTGGCTGGTGCGGTAGGCGGCGGCTATGCCGGTAATGAAATCGAAAAACGTACCCGCAAGGGCACCGGCTGGGAAGTGGATGTCCGCATGGACAACGGCGACAAGCGCAGTTTTGCGTATGACACGCAGCCGTCGTGGAAAGCCGGCGACGCGGTCAAGGTGGTGGATGGCAAGCTGGCCGCGCGCTGAGCGACGGATTGACGCAAGTCAATTTTGATGACAGGTTTGCAACTAATTGGCTCCGTGAGCGCGTATAAGGTTAACAGGAAGGCAATAACCGAACAGCGGAAATTGCCCCTGACAACCCATGCACACGGAGCCCGCCATGTTGAAAATCAGCCACGACACCACTCCCTTCCACCCGCTTGAAATCGTCGCCTTTGCCTGCCTCGGCCTCGTGCTGGCGGTGATGCTGGCGCTGCTGTTCGGCCAGAAAGTCCTGCACGATGATATTGGTTTCGCGCCGGCCTGGGTCGAGAAGTTCACCCCCGCAGCACAGCACCAGCCGGCGCCCGGCATCCCGGTGAATGGCACCCCGACACGCTGAAGCGACAGGCCATTGACATCGAGACGGGCTGCGTCAGCGCGCCTCGTCTATCCAGGCCATCTGTATCGCCTCGAGTATCTTTTCGCCCGAGTGCCTGGGGTCGTCATCGAAACCATCGAGTTCGAGCACCCAGTTATGCAGGTCGGTGAAACGTATCGTCAGCGGATCGATGTCGGGGTATTTGTCGTACAGCGCTTCGGCGATCTGCAGCGTGTCAGTCCATCTCATGGCGGCTCCCTGTTGGCATGTCGAGCGCTGCATCGGCCATCGATGGCAGGCATGGAAAACGCTGCCACCCGCCGGATGCAACAGGCTCAGTGATTTTCGCGCGCGTGGTTGATCGTGTACTTCGGGATCTCGATGACCAGATCTTCGCTGCCGACAATCGCCTGGCATGACAGGCGCGACGTCGCCTCCAGCCCCCAGGCCATGTCGAGCAAGTCTTCTTCCTTTTCCTCCGCTTCGTTCAGCGACGCATAGCCTTCGCGCACCACCACATGGCAGGTCGTGCAGGCGCAGGATTTTTCGCATGCATGCTCGATCTCGATGTCATGCTCGAGCAGCGCATCGCAGACCGAGGTACCGGTGGACACCTCGAGCACGGCGCCCTCGGGGCACAGGGTTTCATGGGGAAGAACGACGATCTGAGGCACGGCAATTCCTTGGGTCAGTGTTGGGTGGGTTGTCGTGAAGCGGACGTTGCGTGGATGTTGCGTGAGCGTTGAGCAATCGATGAATGAACGCTGAATGTACGCTGAATGAACGTTGCGTGTTCCGGTTGCAGGTTCCGCCGCGTCGCGGGCCGGGCAGCGGCCGGCGTCAGGCGACCTCGTCCAGTTTCTTGCCCGTGAGCGCCGCACGTACGCTGCGGTCCATCCGGCGCGCCGCAAAATCTTCGGTGCCATGCGCGAGCGCATCCACCGCTGCCTTGATCGCGAGATGGCTGGTGCCGGTGACGGCACTGCGTACCGCTGACATCAGCTGGTCGATCGCGCTGCGCTCCTCAGCGGACAGCAATTCCGCATCCTGCGCCAGCGCCGACGCGGTGGCCAGCAGGATACGCTCGGCCTCGACCTGCTCTTCGCGCAGCGCACGCTGTTGCATGTCTTCTTCCGCCGAGGTGAACGACTCCTGCAGCATGCGCGCGATGTCGTCGTCACCGAGGCCATAGGACGGCTTGACCTCGATCGAGGCCTCGACGCCGGAATGCATCTCGCGCGCCGACACCGACAGCAGGCCATCGGCATCGACCTGGTAGGTGACACGGATGCGTGCCGCGCCCGCCGCCATCGGCGGTATGCCGCGCAACTCGAAGCGCGCCAGCGAACGGCAATCCGACACGATCTCGCGCTCGCCCTGCACCACATGCACGGCCATCGCGGTCTGCCCATCCTTGAAGGTGGTGAATTCCTGCGCCCGCGCGCACGGTATCGTCGAATTGCGCGGAATGACTTTCTCGACCAGGCCGCCCATGGTCTCGATACCGAGCGACAGCGGGATCACATCCAGCAACAGCCAGTCGTCACCGGCGGCACGATTGCCTGCCAGCAGATTGGCCTGGATCGCCGCGCCCAGCGCGACCACCTTGTCGGGGTCGATGTTCGCGAGCGGCATGGTCTGGAAATATTCACCCACCGCCTTGCGCACATGCGGCATGCGCGTGGCGCCCCCTACCAGCACCACGCCGTCGATGTCGTCGACCGACAGACCGGCATCGCGCACTGCCTTGCGGCACGGGCTCAGCGTCTTGCCGACCAGGTGCTGCGTGATGTTCGCGAACTCGGCGGCGCTGATGGTCAGGCGCACTTCCTCGCCCGAATTCAGGCGTGCATCGATATGGGTCTCGTTGTGCGACGAGAGCAGTTCCTTCGCCTCGCGCGCCTTCACCATCAGGATGCGGGTGTCCTCATCCGACAGTGGCGCGAGATTCGCCTGCTCGATGATCCAGCAGAACAGGCGGTGGTCAAAATCATCGCCGCCCAGCGCGGAATCACCGCCGGTGGACAGCACTTCGAACACGCCCTTCGACAGCTTCAGGATCGAGATATCGAAGGTACCGCCGCCGAGGTCATACACCGCATAGACGCCTTCGGAGCCATGGTCGAGACCGTAGGCAATCGCCGCTGCAGTCGGCTCGTTCAGCAGGCGCAGCACGTTCAGGCCGGCCAGCTTCGCCGCATCCTTGGTCGCCTGCCGTTGCGCATCATCGAAGTACGCGGGCACCGTGATCACCGCGCCCACCAGTTCATCACCCAGCGCATCTTCGGCACGCTGGCGCAGCGTGGCGAGAATCTCGGCCGATACCTCGACCGGGCTCTTCACACCAGCGACGGTGCGCAGCTGCACCATGCCCGGCGCATCGACGAAGTCGTACGGCAGGTTCTCGACGTACGCGATGTCTTTCAGGCCGCGGCCCATGAAACGCTTGACCGAAATGATGGTGTTCTTCGGGTCGGTGGTTTGTGCGGCCTGTGCTTTGTAACCGATGTTGGCATAGCCATTCGGCAGGTAACGCACGACGGACGGCAGCAGCGAGTGGCCGTCTTCATCGTCCAGCACCTCGGGAATGCCATGGCGCACGGTCGCCACCAGCGAATTGGTGGTGCCGAGGTCGATGCCCACCGCCAGCCGGTGCTGGTGCGGCGCCGTCGACATGCCGGGTTCGGAAATCTGCAGAAGGGCCATGGGGTATCGTTGGTCGTATTCGGTTCAGGCGTTCGGGGTCTCAGTCGCTGGCTGGCTCAGGCCTCGAGCGCCTCGAAAGCACGCGCGACTTCTTCGCCAAAGCGTTCTACGAACATCAGCTGGCGCACACGCTCGCCCGCCTGCGGGTACTGGCCGCCATCCAGCAGCGAACCAATGTCGTTCAGCTGGCGCTGGCGCTCCGCGCGCAATTCACTTTCCAGCTTGTCCAGCGCGCCAAGGTCGCGTCCATCGCGCGCATCATCCAGCGCCTCGCGCCATTCCATCTGCTGCATCAGGAAGGCGGGCGCCATCGCGGTGTTCGATTCAATGCCGAGATCGACGCCGTTCAGCTCGCACAGGTAAGCCGCGCGCTTCAGCGGATTTTTCAGCGTCTGGTAAGCCTCGTTTGCGCGCGTTGCCCATTGCATCGCGACCCGCTTCTCGGTGTCGGTCGCGCTGGTGAACTTGTCCGGATGCACCCTGCCCTGCAATTCGCGATACGCAGCGTCGAGCGCGGCCGCGTCGATCGCGAACGCCGGCGTCATCTGGAACAGCGCAAAGTGGTTATCCATGCTCGTCTAAAAAACAAAAGCCTGTCGATGGACAACAGGCTGGTCAAGTCCGGGAAAAAAGAGGCTCAGATCCTGAAGCTTTCGCCGCAACCGCACTCATCTTTCACGTTCGGGTTGTAGAACTTGAAGCCTTCGTTCAGGCCCTCGCGCGCAAAGTCAAGCTCGGTGCCGTCGATGTAGGGCAGGCTCTTCGGATCGACATAGACCTTCACGCCATGCGACTCGAACACCTGGTCTTCGTTCGCGGCCTCGTCCACATACTCGAGCTTGTATGCCAGGCCCGAGCAGCCGGTGGTGCGCACACCAAAGCGCAGGCCGATACCCTTGCCGCGCTTCTCGATGTAGCGCGTCACATGCTTGGCTGCCTTTTCGGTCAGGGTGATTGCCATTGTCGGGCTCCTTGCGTCAGGCCGCCTTTTGCTCGTCCGTATGGCGGGCCTTGTAGTCGGCCACGGCTGCCTTGATCGCATCCTCGGCGAGGATGGAGCAATGGATCTTCACCGGCGGCAGCGCCAGTTCCTCGGCGATCTGCGTGTTCTTGATGGCCAGCGCTTCATCCAGTGTCTTGCCCTTCACCCATTCGGTGACCAGCGACGATGATGCAATCGCCGAACCGCAGCCATAGGTCTTGAACTTCGCGTCTTCGATCACGCCACCGGCGCCGACCTTGATCTGCAGCTTCATCACGTCGCCGCAGGCCGGTGCGCCGACCATGCCGGTACCGACGGTCTCGTCGCCCTTGTCGAACGCGCCGACGTTGCGCGGGTTTTCGTAGTGGTCCAGAACCTTGTCAGAGTAAGCCATGATGTTGCTCCTGTCTCTTTGCTAGTCGCCGTGAAGGCGTCGTTATCCGTGTAATGCGTTGCCGGTGATGCGTATCCGGTGGTGCGCTCAGTGCGCCGCCCACTGGATGGAATTGATGTCGATGCCTTCCTTGTACATGTCCCACAGCGGAGACAGTTCGCGCAGCTTGCCGACTTTGGTCTTGATCAGGTTGATCGTGAAATCCACATCGTCTTCGGTGGTGAAGCGACCGAAGGTGAAGCGGATCGAGCTGTGCGCCAGTTCATCGCTGCGACCCAGTGCGCGCAGCACATAGGACGGCTCCAGGCTGGCCGACGTACACGCCGAGCCGGACGATACCGCAATGTCCTTGATCGCCATGATCAGCGACTCGCCCTCGACATAGTTGAAGCTCACGTTCAGGTTGTGCGGCACTCGGTGTTCCATGTCGCCGTTCACATACACTTCTTCGATGTCGTTCAGGCCCTTCGCCAGACGATCGCGCAGCGCCTGGATGCGCGGGATCTCGGCGTCCATCTCTTCCTTCGCGATGCGGAAGGCTTCGCCCATGCCGACGATCTGGTGCGTGGCCAGCGTGCCCGAGCGCAGGCCGCGCTCATGACCGCCGCCGTGCATCTGCGCCTCGATGCGCACGCGCGGCTTGCGGCGTACGTAGAGCGCACCGACGCCCTTCGGGCCATAGGTCTTGTGCGCAGTAAAAGTCACCAGATCGACCTTCACTTGTTCGAGGTCGATCGGGGTCTTACCGGTCGCCTGCGCGGCGTCGGAGTGGAAGATGATGCCCTTGCTGCGGCACAGCTCACCAATCTCGGCGATCGGCTGGATCACGCCGATCTCGTTGTTGACCCACATGACCGACACTAGGATGGTGTCCGGGCGGATCGCCGCTTCGAGCTGTGCGATCGTGATCAGGCCGTTCGGGCCCGGCTCCAGATAGGTTGCCTCGAAGCCCTGGCGCTCCAGTTCGCGCACGGTATCCAGCACGGCCTTGTGCTCGGTCTTCACCGTGATGATGTGCTTGCCCTTGGTCTTGTAGAAATGCGCGGCACCCTTGATCGCGAGGTTGTTGCCTTCGGTTGCGCCCGAGGTCCAGATGATTTCGCGCGGATCGGCATTCACCAGCGCCGCGACATGGCCGCGCGCCTCCTCGACGGCCTTCTCCGCTTCCCAGCCATACATGTGGCTGCGCGACGCCGGGTTGCCGAACTGCTCGCGCAGGTACGGAATCATTTTGTCCGCGACGCGCGGATCGACCGGGGTGGTCGCCGAGTAGTCGAGGTAGATCGGAAAGTGCGGCGCGCGGATGGTATCCATCAGCGATTTGGCCAGCGGTGCATTCATGTTTCTGAACTCCAGTATTTCTCAGGTATCTATTGCGTGATCAGGCCGCCTGGTGCGAACGCTGCATCACAACCACCGGCTTTTGCTCGGCGAGTTTCTGTTTCTGTTGATCGACCAGATCCTTCAATGACACCGAATCCAGGTAATCGACCATCTTTGCATTCAGCGTCGCCCACAGGTCATGCGTCATGCAGCGCGTGCCGTGATGCTCGCCCTCGGTATGGCAGTTTTCCTTGCCGCCGCACTGGGTCGCATCGAGTGGCTCATCAACCGCGATGATGATGTCGGCCACCGTGATGTCTTCCGCGCGGCGCGCGAGGTTGTAACCACCGCCGGGACCACGCACGGATTCCACGATTTCATGGCGGCGCAGTTTGCCGAACAATTGTTCGAGATAAGACAGGGAGATTTCCTGTCGCTGGCTGATGCCGGCGAGCGTGACCGGACCCTGATGCTGGCGCATCGCCAGATCAATCATGGCGGTGACGGCGAAACGACCTTTGGTAGTGAGGCGCATGGCTTACTCCGATAAAAGGACGGTTGTTTCCGTATTGCTTTACGCGGGAGATTCCCTATCTTTTTTGTCGAGTATACCAAAGCCGACTGCCGTTGTCAGGTATTGGGGTTATCGGGAACCTTTGGGATTGCGGTAGCCCGGCTTTGGAATTTTCATATTGGCATGTCCGGGCTTGCCTTCCGGGGCAACGGCCAGCGGGCGTCACCCGTTCAGCAATGCGGTCGCCCGCTTCGGCATCAGGCAGCGCGCAGCAAATGCATGGGCCTGAACAGATGCTGCATGTCCTTGTTTTGGATGAAAGTCAGGTTGTAGGGATGCTCGGCTACCGCGCGCGGGAAATGCGAAACCGCCGGTAACCCGTCCAGCCAGGCCGCAATCTTGCCCCACAAAACCAGCGTTGGGGCCGGCTGCCCGGCCCGGCTCGCAAGCGCCTGCAGCACCGCCTCCAGCAGCGGCCGCCAGGCCTTCGCATCCTTCACGGGCGCGACATGCGGCCGGAATACCAGCGCCGCATTCAGCAGCAAAAAGCCTTGCTTGGTCAGATTCGCCTGCAGCTCGGGCAGGGTCTGGATGAAAGTGGAATCCGCGGCCAGCGCACGGTGCGCGACGGCGGCCACCGCGTCACCACTGGTCGCGTCCGGCGACAACAAACCATCGGCCACCATCAGCATTTTCATGAAGTTGCGCAGCGAGGTCGCGCGATTCACCGGCTTCGACAAGCCCGCGTCGGACCACAAGTCCTTCACCGCGCCATCCATGAAGCAGACACCGGTGGCGCTCTGTTCGCGCGGATACGGCCCCTCGCCCACCAGCACATAGCGCACCGCATCCAGTGGCTGCGCGAACGCGGCGAAGATGCGCCCACCGGTCGGCAGATAGTGCTCGGCCGCCAGTTGCTGCAGATAGCCCGCATCGGCGGCGGCGACCGCCTGCAAACCTCGCTCCAGTACCGGCTGCCAATCCGGCGCGGCCAGTTGCAGGGCGTCGATGAAATTCTGCGGCACGCTCATGAGCACCGGCGCACGTGGCGAGCGCTCATTTTCCGGTGATGGACGTCACGTTATCCGAGCCCGGCGCACCGAACAACTGCTCTTTCAGCAGGTGGAATTGATCGCGCACTTGCGCCGCCTTCTCGAACTCGAGGTTCTTCGAGTGCTCCATCATCAGCTTTTCGAGACGCTTGATCTCTTTCGCAACCTGCTTCTCGCTCATCGCTTCGTACTTCGCCTGCTCCTGCGCAGCCATCAGCTCTTCGCGCGCCTCGTCGATCTTGTACACACCATCGATCAGTTCGCGAATCTGCTTCTTCACGCCGACCGGCGTGATGCTGTGCTCTTCATTGAACGCCAGCTGTTTCGTGCGACGGCGCTCGGTCTCGCCGATTGCGCGCTGCATCGAGTCGGTGATGCGGTCCGCATACAAAATCGCGGTGCCGTTCAGGTTACGCGCCGCACGACCGATGGTCTGGATCAGGCTGCGCTCGGAACGCAGGAAGCCTTCCTTGTCGGCGTCGAGGATCGCGACCAGCGACACTTCCGGAATGTCCAGGCCTTCGCGCAGCAGGTTGATGCCGACTAGCACGTCGAAGGTACCAAGGCGCAGGTCGCGGATGATCTCGACGCGCTCGACGGTATCGATATCGGAATGCAGGTAACGCACTGCGATGCCGTTATCGGACAGGAACTCGGTCAGTTGCTCGGCCATGCGCTTGGTCAGCGTGGTGACCAGAACGCGCTCATTGACCTTCACGCGCTCCGTGATTTCATTCATCAGGTCATCGACCTGCGTGGTGGCCGGGCGCACGATGACCTGCGGATCGACCAAGCCCGTGGGGCGCACCACCTGCTCGACGACTTGCCCTGAATGCTTGCGTTCATAGTCCGCCGGCGTCGCCGACACGAAGATGGTCTGCCGCATCTTCGACTCGAATTCGTCGAAGCGCAGCGGTCGGTTGTCCAGCGCCGACGGCAAACGGAAACCGTAATCGACCAGATTCTGCTTGCGCGCGCGGTCGCCGTTGTACATGCCATTGAGCTGGCCGGTCAGCACATGCGACTCGTCGAGGAACATCAGCGCATCTTCGGGCAGGTAGTCCACCAGCGTTGGCGGCGGCTCGCCGGGCTTGGCGCCCGACAGATGGCGCGAGTAGTTCTCGATGCCCTTGGTGAAGCCGATCTCGGCCATCATCTCGAGGTCAAAACGTGTGCGCTGTTCCAGGCGCTGCTCCTCGACCAGCTTGTTCTGCTGGCGGAACCACTCGAGCCGGTCGCGCAGTTCTTCCTTGATGGTCTCGATCGCGCGCAGCACGGTCGAGCGCGGTGTCACGTAATGCGAACCGGGGTAGACAGTGAAGCGCGGAATCTTCTGTCGCACACGCCCCGTCAACGGGTCGAACAACTGGATGCTGTCGATTTCATCGTCGAACAAATCGACCCGCACCGCCAGTTCTGCATGTTCGGCCGGGAAGATGTCGATCGTATCGCCGCGGACACGGAAGGTACCGCGATCAAAGTCCATTTCGTTGCGCGTGTACTGCATCTGGATCAGGCGCGCGATGATGTCACGCTGCGAAACGCGATCCTTCGCGCGCAGCGTCAGGATCATCTGGTGGTATTCATTCGGGTTACCGATACCGTAGATCGCGGACACGGTGGCGACGATCACCACGTCGCGCCGCTCCATCAGCGACTTGGTGCTCGACAAGCGCATCTGCTCGATGTGCTCGTTGATCGCGGAATCCTTTTCGATGAACAGGTCGCGCTGCGGCACATAGGCTTCCGGCTGGTAGTAGTCGTAGTAGCTGACGAAATACTCGGCCGCGTTCTGCGGAAAGAAATCGCGGAACTCGCTGTACAGCTGCGCCGCCAGCGTCTTGTTCGGCGCGAACACAATCGCCGGGCGGCCGAGCCGCGCGATCACATTAGCCATCGTAAATGTCTTGCCGGAACCGGTGACACCCAGCAGGGTCTGGAACGACAGCCCGTCGGTGATGCCCTCGACCAGCTTGTCAATCGCGACGGGCTGGTCGCCGGCCGGCACGAACGGTTGGTAGAGCCGGAAGGGAGAGTCAGGGAAGGTCACGAACTTCGATTCATCCAACGCATTGGAGACTTCGGATAATTCAGCCATTGGAATTTGACCTTTGGTAAAATGCAGGGTTTCGCACAGCTGCTGCATTCAGCGAGTGAATCGCTGCCTTTTGTGGCTGCATGACTTGGCAGCACACGGGTTTCGCGAAACCGACAACCGTCAGCAAACGTTAGTAACTTTTCATACTATCACGATGAACGCTCCGCTCTCCGCACCCCTGTTCGCCGCTATCGAGATGGCGCCGCGCGACCCCATCCTCGGCATCACCGAAGCCTTCAATGCCGACCAGAACCCCGAGAAAACCAACCTCGGCGTTGGCGTCTACTACGACGACAACGGCAAGGTGCCGCTGCTGGGCTGCGTGCAAAAAGCCGAAGCGCTGCTGGCAGAAAAGCTGGCGCCGCGTACCTACCTGCCGATCGAAGGCCTGGCGGCTTATGACAAGGCAGTGCAAGAGCTGGTGTTTGGTGCGGACAGCGATGTCGTGAAATCCAAGCGCGCCATCACCGCGCAGGCGATTGGCGGCACTGGCGCGCTGAAGCTGGGCGCCGACTTCCTGAAGCGCTTCTCGCCGAACGCACAGGTATACATCAGCGACCCGAGCTGGGAAAACCATCGCGCGCTGTTCGAATCGGCCGGCTTCGTCGTCAACAATTACCCGTACTACGATTCGACCACCAAGGGCGTGAATTTCACTGGCATGCTGGACACGCTGAAGAGCGTGCTCGCCGGCTCCATCATCCTGCTGCATGCGTGCTGCCATAACCCGACCGGCGCCGACCTGACCGATGAGCAGTGGAAGCAAGTGATCGAAGTGATCACCCAGCGCGGCCTGGTGCCTTTCCTCGACATGGCCTATCAGGGCTTTGGCGATGGCATCGCCG
>JACCDS010351682.1_pt1 | contig 18049 bp, 18 predicted proteins | sample 7446441 | NCBI WGS metagenome assembly JACCDS01 (sample SAMN15323445, study PRJNA562643) | freshwater metagenome | isolation source: river surface water | place: USA:Blue River Watershed | collected 2017-08-17
AGCCCTTGCGGGTGTTGCTGATGGGCTGGCCGTTGATCGAACCACGGCGCTGCAGGTCGTGCAGAGCGATGGTCGTCGTGACGACGGCGTCCATGATGCCCTCGGGGATTTCCTTGCCCTCGGCACCCCACAGGATGGCCGGGTTGGTCATCAGGTGGCCCACGTTGCGCACGAACATCAGCGAACGGCCGTGCAGCTTCACTTCACCACCGTTGGCACCCGTGTAAACGCGGTCGGCGTTCAGGCGACGGGTGAAGGTCTTGCCGCCCTTGGCGACTTCTTCGGTCAGCGTGCCCAGCTGAATGCCCAGCCAGTTGCTGTAGCCCAGCAGCTTGTCCTCGGCGTCCACGGCCGCGACGGAATCTTCCAAGTCCAGGATGGTGGACAGAGCGGCTTCGACCACCACGTCGGCCACGCCGGCCGGATCGGTCTTGCCGATCAGCGAGCTGCGGTTGATCTGGATGTCGAGGTGCAGGCCGTTGTTGATCAGCAGGATCGACGAAGGCGCAGACGCGTCACCCTGGAAGCCCACGAACTGCGCCGGATCCTTCAGGCCGGTGACCGTGCCGTTGTCCAGCGTGACGGCCAGCTGGCCGTTCACCACGGCGTACAGCGTGGCATCGGCGTGGCCGCCGGCGGCCAGCGGAGCGGCCTGGTCCAGCACCTGGCGGGCATAGCCGATGACCTTGGCGCCACGGATCGGGTTGTAACCCCCGGCGCGCTCGGCACCGTCGGTTTCAGGGATGGCGTCCGTGCCATACAGAGCGTCGTACAGCGAACCCCAGCGGGCGTTGGCCGCGTTCAGGGCGTAGCGGGCGTTCAGGATCGGCACCACCAACTGCGGACCGGCCTGCAAGGCCAGCTCGGCGTCCACGTTGGAGGTCGTGCATTGCACGCCTTCCGGCACCGGCACGATGTAGCCGATCGACTTCAGGAATTCCTGATAAGCCGCCATGTCGGCGATCGGACCGGGGTGGGCCTTGTGCCAGGCGTCCATTTCCAGCTGGATGCGGTCACGCTCGGCCAGCAGGGCGGCGTTCTTCGGGGCCAGATCGGCGACGATCCGGTCAAAACCGGCCCAGAACTGAGCGCTGTCGACACCCGTGCCGGGCAGCACCTTGTCTTCGATGAAGCGGAACAGATCGGTGGCCACTTGCAGGCCGTGAATCGTGGTGCGTGCAGTCATGTTGGACATCCTTGGGTGTGCGGGGACGGATGGACCGAAAGGGAATGGAGAGACTGTATTACAAACAAATCAATGGATTAATATCTTCAAAGTCCATGAATTCATGACTTTGATGCAAAAATCATCCGGGTTTTCCCTGAGACTTCCATGAGCGATCGCCTCAAGCAGATCGAATCCTTCGTGCTGGCCGCCCAAAAGGGCAGCATGACCGCCGCCGCCCAGGTCGAAGGGGTGGCCCCGGCCATGATCAGCCGCCGCATCGATGCGCTCGAATCCCGCCTGGGCGTCAAGCTGATGCTGCGCACGACACGCAAGCTCAGCCTCACCCACGAGGGCAGTGCGTTCCTGGAGGACTGTACCCGCCTGCTGAGCGATCTGGCCAATGCCGAAGCCAGCGTGACCGCTGGGGGCGTGAAAGCCAGCGGTCACCTGCGCGTGACGGCCCCCGGAGGATTCGGTCGGCGCCATGTCGCCCCGCTGGTTCCGGAGTTCCTGCGGCAGCACCCGGAAGTGCGCCTGTCGCTGAACCTGTCCGATCGGGTCATCGATCTGGTCCATGAGGGCTTCGACTGCGCCATCCGGGTCGGGGACCTGCCCGACTCCAGCTTGGTTTCGGCGCGCCTGGCCGACAACCGACGCCTGTGCGTGGCATCACCCGATTACCTGGCACGCCACGGCCGGCCCGCCCACCCGAGGGAACTCTGGCAGCACGAATGCCTGACGCTCAGCTCCGAGGCCAGCCAGTCCCGCGGCTGGGCCTTTCATGTCGACGGAGAAGTCCAGTTCCTGCGCCCCCCCGGCCGCCTCGACTGCACGGATGGCCAAGTCTTGCACCAATGGTGTCTGGCCGGTCTCGGCCTCGCCTGGCGCAGCACCTGGGAAGTCTCGGCCGACCTGCGCGACGGGAGGCTGGTCACCGTGCTCGATGCGTTTGCGGCCCCCCCCAACGGCATCTTCGCGGTGTTTCCCAGCGCCAAGCACCTGCCCTTGCGCGTGCGCCTGTGGATCGATTACATCAAGTCCACCTATGGCGCACCGGACTACTGGCAGGCATGATCCAGCCTGAATACACACCCTGATACACCCGGCCGACCGCCCCGGGTGGCGACAACCAAGAGGACAGCGACATGAAGTGGGAAGGGCAGAGAGAAAGCAGCCAGATCGAAGATCGCCGAGAGGGCGGTGGCTCCTACAGCGGGGGCGGCGGTGGTTTCGGCGGTGGACGCCGCATCGGATTGGGCACGATCGCCGTGGCCCTGGTGGCGGGCTGGATCTTTGGCATCAACCCCGTGACCATCATCGGTGCACTCAGCGGTGGTGGCGTCGAATCGCCCGTGTCCATCGAAGCGCCGCGCGACACCTCCAGCCGCAACGGACCGGTGACCGACGAAGGCGGCAAGTTCATCTCGGCCGTCCTGGCCTCCACCGAGGACGTCTGGGACAAGCAGTTCGCCGCCCACAACGCCCAATACAGCAAGCCCGTTCTGGTGCTCTACCGCGGCTCCACACGCACCGCCTGTGGGAACGGCGACGCCGCGATGGGTCCGTTCTACTGCCCGGCAGACCAGAAGGTCTATCTCGATCTGGGCTTCTTTGACACCATGCGCAGCCGCCTCGGTGCACCGGGGGATTTCGCCCAGGCCTATGTGGTGGCACACGAGGTGGGCCACCACGTGCAACAGCTCATGGGCATCAGCGAGAAAGTGGAACGCGCCCGCCAACGCTCCAGCGAAGCCCAGGCCAACGCCATGTCCGTGCGCCTTGAACTGCAGGCCGATTGCCTGGCGGGCATCTGGGCACACGACTCCCAACAGGCGCGCCAATGGTTGGAGCAAGGCGACATCGAAGAAGCCCTGAACGCTGCAGCGCAGATCGGCGATGACACCCTGCAGCGCCAGCAGACCGGCACGGTCGTGCCCGAGAGCTTCACCCACGGCACCAGCGCCCAGCGCATGCAATGGTTCAAGCGGGGCATGCAGACCGGCGACCTCAACCAGTGCAATACCTTCAGCGCAAAAAACAGCTGAAAATGCTTGCGCACCTGATCAAAACTGCGCTATAGTTCAATTCTTCCTAGACGAACACCTGCCCAGGTGGCGGAATTGGTAGACGCACTAGTTTCAGGTACTAGCGAGTAACATCGTGGAGGTTCGAGTCCTCTCCTGGGCACCAAGATCAAGGCCGGCGCACTGCAAGTGCACCGGCCTTTTTCGTGGCCGCGTCTGATCTTCTTCCTCAGACGTACGTGTTGACCTGCGTGCCGAGCGCGCCGAGGTTGGCCAGCGTCGGCTGGGGCAAGGACTCGGTCAGCTCCACGGCCGATCCAGCCTGCCGATCCAGTTCCTTCTTGAGAACCAGCATGGCCGCTGCGCCCTGCACCGTGCCGGGGTCACTGCTCGACGCTTGGTTGACGACGGGTTGTATGGCCGAGGTGGCCGTGATCGCTGTCATGGGGTACTCCTTTTGGATTTAGACGAAGCGGTATCCGGGTCATCGGCCGAAATGGCCCTGACTTGAACCCTTTTTTCTTCGATCCAACCCTCAGGTGATGCCCCCGACCTCCAGGGCCTGGAGAGACCTCAGCCGTTTTCTTCGGCCCGGCGAGCACGCTGCAACTGCACGCAGATGTTCTGGCCCGTCACGGTCAGCTTGAGGGAGCCACCTTGCCACTCCATCCAGTTGAGATCGACAAAGTCATCGATCAAGGCTGCATCGATCAAGTCGGCCCGGCGGCGCTGGAGGCAGTCCACCGTGGGCAGCAAGGCTGCCCTCAGCTGATCCAGACGCGACAGTGGAGCGGCGATCTCCACTGGAGCTGGCAATCGTCTCCGGCGGCCCGAGGCTCGCGTGAGAGAGGGGGAAGTAGCAGCCATGCTCGTCTCCGTTGGTTGACGAAACATAGCACCAATCGTTGACGGGCGTATTCGCCCCACCTTCGTTCGAGGCCTACACGCGGACATTCGCGCGAAAAAGACGAAAAAGGCAGCCCGAAGGCTGCCTTTTCTGCCCTTGCGGGCACCGAGAGATCGGAAAGACGCGATCAGCGCACGACGGCCAGCTGCTCGCGGTTGCCGCCCTTGTAGGTGTAGAGCGTCAGGGCGCCGTTCTTGATGTCACCCTTCTCGTCGAAGGCGATGGTGCCGGTGATGCCCTTGTAGGTCATCTTCGACAGCACGGGCATGTACTTGGCCGGATCAGACGAGCCGGCCTTTTCCATGGCGGCCACCATCATCTTGGTGGCGTCGTACACGTACGGAGCGTAGAGCTTCACGTCGGTGTTGAACTTGGCCTTGAACGCCACGCCGAAGGCTTCCATGTCCTTCTTGCCGGCGCCTTCCACGCCACCGGCTTCGGCACAGACAACCTGGCCATCATCCATGGCCCCACCCGCCAACTTCGGCAGCTCGGCCGTGCAGATGCCGTCGCCGCCCATGAACTTGGCCTTGATGCCCAGTTGCTTCATCTGGCGCAGCATCGGGCCGCCCACAGCGTCCATGCCACCGAAGAAGATCACGTCGGGCTTCTTGCCCTTGATGTTGGTCAGGATGGCGGTGAAGTCCGTGGCCTTGTCGTTGGTGGCTTCACGGCCCACGATGGTGCCGCCCTTGCCCTTGACGCCCTTTTCGAACTCGTCGGCCACACCTTGGCCGTAAGCGGTGCGGTCATCGATGACGGCGATCTTCTTGCCCTTGAGCTGGTCGACGGCGTAGCGGCCCAGCGTGCCGCCCAGGTGCACGTCATCGGCCACCACGCGGAAGGCGGTCTTGAAGCCCTGGCGGGTGTACTTCGGGTTGGTGGCCGAAGGCGAGATCTGCGGGATGCCCGCGTCGCTGTAGATCTTCGAGGCCGGGATGGTCGTGCCCGAGTTCAGGTGGCCGATCACGCCGGACACCTTGGAATCGACCAGCTTCTGGGCGGCGGCGGTGCCCTGCTTCGGATCCGCAGCGTCGTCTTCGGCCAGCAGTTCAAGCTTGACCTTCTTGCCGGCAATGGTCACGCCCTTGGCGTTGAGTTCATCGACGGCCATGCGGGCACCGAGCTCGTTGTCCTTGCCCAGGTGAGCGATGGCACCACTGGTCGGCCCGACATGGCCGATCTTCACGACCGCTTCCTGAGCGAACGACGTGCCGACGGCGACCAGTGCGACTGCTGCAAGAACGGGTTTCACGATGAATTTCATGAGTGGAAGCCTCAAGGTTGGGGGTGAGAGAAACGAAGAATAAGCAGGGAGTTCATGGCCATGCAAGGCACGTGCACAGGATGCAACGCAAGCCGCACGGCGTCCCTCGGGATAACGAGCATGTGGTGTGCAAGGATCAGTGGCCCAGGTAGGCCGCACGGACCTGGGGATCGGCCAGCAGGTCGGCCCCGCGGCCTTGCATGGTGATCTCGCCGGAATCCATCACGTAGCCGCGGTCCGCCAGCGACAGCGCACGGCTGGCGTTCTGCTCGACGAGCAGCACGGTCACGCCCTGGCTGTGGATGTCGCGCACCACCTCGAAGATCTTGTCCACCATGATGGGGCTCAGACCCATCGACGGTTCGTCGAGCAGCAGCACCTTGGGGCGGGCCATCAGCGCGCGGCCCATGGCGAGCATCTGCTGTTCGCCGCCGCTCATGGTGCCGGCCAACTGGTCACGGCGTTCCTTGAGGCGGGGAAACAGGGCAAACACCTTGTCGATGTCGGCCTCGATTTCGGTGTCGTTGCGCACGTACGCGCCCATCTGGAGGTTCTCCGTGATGGTCATGCGCGTGAAGGTGCCGCGCCCTTCGGGCACCATGACCAGGCCCTGGCGGGCCAGGTCCCAGGCACCCTGTCCGCGGATGCTGCGACCCAGGTATTCGATGTCGCCATCGGCCACGGGTTGCAGGCCGGTGACGGCCTTGAGGCTGGTGGTCTTGCCCGCGCCATTGGCGCCGATGAGACTCACCAGTTCACCTTCGCGCACGTCAAGGCTCACGCCCTTGACGGCCTGGATGCCGCCATAGGCCACTTTCAGGTTGCGCAGCGCCAGCAGGACGGTCGCGTTCGATCGGTCGGGGGTCGTCGTGGAGGATGTCATGTCGCGTCTTCGATCGATCGGACTCAATGGGTGGCCTGGTGATCGGCGCCGAGGTAGGCCTCGATCACCTTCTCGTTGCGCTGCACTTCGGCGGGCGTGCCCTCGGCGATGAGCTTGCCGTAGTCCAGCACGCTGACGCGGTCGCACAAGCCCATCACGAGCTTCACATCGTGCTCGATGAGCAAGATGGTGCGGCCGTCCTTGCGAATGCGGTCGATGAGTTCACGCAACACCACTTTCTCGGTGGCGTTCATGCCGGCGGCCGGTTCGTCCAGGGCAATGAGCTTGGGATCCGTGGCCAGGGCGCGGGCGATTTCCAGGCGGCGCTGGTCCCCATAGCTGAGGGTGCGCGCCTTGAACTCGGCGTATTTGCCGATGCCCACGTAGTCGAGCAGCTCCTGGGCACGCGCCGCGATGGCGGCTTCTTCGGCCTTGAAGCCGGGGGTGCGCAGCACGGCGCCCAAGAGGCCGGACTTCGTGCGGACGTGCCGGCCCACCATGACGTTTTCGAGGGCCGTCATCTCCGCGAACAACCGGATGTTCTGGAAGGTTCGGGCAATGCCGGCCTGGGCCACCTGATGCACCGCCTGCGGCGTGTAGGGCTCGCCACCGAGCTTGAAGGTGCCGGAGTCGGGCGTGTAGAGCCCCGTGATGACGTTGAAGAAGGTGGTCTTGCCGGCGCCGTTGGGACCGATCAGGCCATAGACCTGACCGGCTTCGATGTGCATGCGGACCTCGCTGAGGGCTTGCAGACCCCCGAAGCGCTTGGACACGCCCTGCACGTCGAGCACGACGGTGCCGCGGGCTGTGGATGAAGCATTCATGACGGAATTTCCTGTGCGGGTGCGTTCGCGGGACTCACTTGGGCTGCGGAGCGGCCTTGCCGTGTTCCGGCGAGGGCCACAGGCCGCGGGGACGCATCAGCATCACGGTGATCATGGCCAGGGCGATGAGCAATTGGCGCAGGATGGCGGCGTCCAGGCGTCCATCGGTCATGTTCTGGATGTCACCGGCCACGTAGCGCAGCACCTCAGGCAAAGCCGCCAGCAGGACCGCGCCCAGGATGACACCCGGCAGGTGACCCAGGCCGCCCAGCACGATCATGGCCACGATCATGATCGACTCGGACAGCGTGAACGATTCCGGCGAGATGAAGCCCTGGAAAGCCCCGAACATCGCACCCGACACGCCGCCAAAAGTGGCTCCCATGCCGAAGGCCAGCAACTTGAGGTTGCGGGTGTTCAGACCCATGGCCTTGGCGGCGATCTCGTCTTCACGGATGGCCATCCAGGCCCGGCCGATGCGCGAGGTTTCCAGGCGGTGGCAGATGATCACGCTCAGGATCACCAGGCCCAGGAACAGGTAGTAGTACATGGCCACGGCCGGCACGGGATGGCCGAAGAACATGCGGTCTTCGCCAAAACTGAAACCGCCGATGGTCATCGGGTCGATCTGCGTGATGCCGCGCGGACCGTTGGTGATGTTGACCGGGTACTCCAGGTTGTTCATGAACACCCGGATGATTTCGCCGAAACCCAGCGTGACGATGGCCAGGTAGTCGCCGCGCAGCTTGAGCGTGGGAGCCCCCAGCAGCATGCCGGTCAATCCCGCCAACGCCGCCGCCACCGGGATCACCACCCAGATCGGAATGTGCAGCCCATTGGGAAAAGCCGCCGCAATCGACGGGAAGTTCTCGACCAGGTGCGGCGAGGCCGCCAGTGCGTAGAGGTAAGCCCCCACGGCATAGAAGGCCACGTAGCCCAGGTCCAGCAGGCCGGCGTAGCCCACCACGATGTTCAGGCCCAGCGCCAGCAGCACGCAAAGCAGCGCCAGCGCCATGATGCGCACCCAGCCCTGGCCGAATTCGGCCCCGATCAGGGGCAGGGCCAGCAGGCCGATGCCTGCGGCAATGAACGCGATGATCTTGGTTGTTCGATTCATGGGGCGGACTCCTTCAGGCGCGGTCGGCGACACGTTCGCCCATCAGACCGCTGGGGCGCAGGGTGAGCACCAGGATCAGCACCACAAACGCAAAGATCTCGACGTATTGGCTGCCGAAGACCCCGTTGGTCAGGTCGCCCAGATAACCCGCACCAATGGCTTCGATCAGGCCGAGCAGGATGCCGCCCACCATGGCCCCGGTCAGGTTGCCGATGCCACCGAACACCGCGGCGGTGAACGCCTTCAGGCCGGGCAGGAAGCCCATGCTGTGCTGCACAGTGCCGTAGTTCGAGGCCCACATGATCCCGGCGATGGCCGCCAGCGTGGCACCGATGATGAAGGTCGCGCTGATGATGTGGTCAGGACGCACGCCCATCAGGCCCGCCACCTTGGGGTTTTCGGCCGTGGCGCGCATGGCCCGGCCCAGCTTGGTCTTGTTCACCAGCCACAGCAGCGCAGCCAGCACGACCATCGTCACCACCAGGATCACGATCTGCGTGACGGTGATCACCGGTCCTTCCTCCCACAGGCTGTAGACCTCAAAAGGCAGCAGTTGGGGATAGGGCTTGGGATTGGGCTTCCAGATGATCATGGCGATCGTCTGGAGGAACAGGCTCATGCCCATCGCGGTGATCAGCGGAGCCAACCGCGGCGCATTGCGCAAAGGCCGGTACGCGATCTTCTCGATGGCGAAGTTCAGCGCCGAGCACACCACGATGGCCGCGACCATCGACAGCAGCAGGATCACCCACCCCGGCCACGTCACCCCGGCCGACTGCAGCCCGGTGGCCACCGTCCAACTCACCATTGCCCCGAACATCAGCACTTCGCCGTGCGCGAAGTTGATCAAGCTGATGATCCCGTACACCATCGTGTAGCCCAGGGCGACCAGCGCATACATGCTGCCGAGCACCAGACCGTTGATGATCTGCTGTACAAAAATGTCCATCGGTTGTTCCTGTTGGCGGCCTTTGCCGGCCCGCCTATTCCTGTCGATCCGTTGCACCTACGCAAGCCCGATGCCCGGTCCGCTCCAGAGACGTTTTCCGGGATCCTCAAGGAGAGAAATACCGGACCTGGTGTCCTGAACCTGGCAAAACCGACCAGGATTCGGTCATCCTGCACCGGGCCTGTGCATTCCGTGCATGTTATGCGTACGTAAACGGACAACATTCTGTGGGAATCCCGATGTCGCCGAAAGAAACTCAGCTCTCTAGTTCACCTGCTGCGGTCAACGTCCTTGACCCGGAACAAGGTTCTGAACGCCCAACACCCTCGGTTCTGAACCTGACCGAATTGCAGGCCCGACTGCGCCGATTCTCGATCGAACGGGGATGGGAACCCTGGCAAAGCCCCAAGAATCTGGCCATGGCCATGATGGTCGAAGCGGCCGAACTGCTGGAGATTTTCCAGTGGATGAGCCCCGAAGCCTCACGCCGGGTGCACGAGCACCCAGACGTGCAGACCCACCTCGGCGAAGAAATGGCCGACGTGATCCTCTACCTGACCCAGATCGCGGACCGATGTGGGGTGGATCTGCCCTCGGCCATCGACCGCAAGTTGGGCCTGAACGCGCTCAAGTACCCCGTGCCTCAGTCTCCAGGGCCCCTCATCCCCAAGGGGGTCCCAACGGCAGACACTTCGGTTTCCGGTGCACCTGGCGCAGACGACAGCGCACTGGCCAACCCCTGAAGGGCCTCAGGCTCCAGCCGGCCAACCCGCCTGACCTGCTGCCACTGGCGCCAGGCCAGGGCATCGTAGAACGCCAGCCGCTCGGCTGAACACGTGACCAGGGCTTCGCGCTGGCGGCGCACCACCGCCACATCGCCCCGCGCGATCGGGCCCGCCACGGCGTGTCCGAGGCCCTTGTGCGCCGCAGCGGCCAGCGAGCCTTGGGCCAGAGGCAGAAGCGCCTGCAAGGCGTGCGCCTCGTTCATGCCCAAGGACGTCCACAAAGCCACCGCTTCGGAAAGCACCGACAGCAAACCGCTCGCGGCATAACCGGCCGCCGCGTGATACAGCGGGCGCCCTCCGGGAGGCAGTTTCAAGGCCTGCAAACCAAGGTCCTGAACCACCTGTGCCATCCAGGACGCCAGTTCAGGCGCCTGGGCTTCCACCGCCACGGTGCACCCGGACAACCCGCGTCGGACCAGATCCGGATCGGAAAAGATCTGCAGCGGGTGAAAACCGCCGATCCAGGCCCCGGCATGCGAAGCAGTCTCCAGCACCGAGACCTCCGTGGCCCCGCTGCAATGCACCACCGCCTGCCCAGGCCGCCAGCGCAAGGCCTGCGCCGTGGACGCGATGGCATCGTCCACGACCGTCAGCCACACCCAATCCGCACGGTCCACCGCATCCTGGGCGGCACAGGCCCGGTCAGGCCACCCCAGATCCGTCGCCAAGTCCAGAGCCGAAGAAGGCTGCCGACTGGCCACGGCCACCACATCCCAGCCGCTGCGTTGCAGCAACGTGGCCATCACCCGAGCCACGCGGCCACAGCCGATGAACGCCAGGGTCGGTTTCAAGGGGTCAGGCTGCACGCTGCTCATCTCAGTTTTCTCACCACCAGGCGGAATTCAGGGTCTTCCAGACAAGGGCGAACCTCATAACCCAACCCCTGCATGAGCCGCAGCATGCCGGTGTTGTGCCCCAGCACCAACCCTTCGATGCGTTCGAGACCCGCATCACGGGCCAGCTCCATGATCGACAGCATCAACCGGGAACCCAGTCCCTGGCCCGCAAAACCGTCGTTCACGACCAGGGAAAACTCGCAGCTCTCCTGGTCGGGATTGGTGATGTAACGCGAGACGCCAATGATGCGCGCGCGCTCGGTGTACCCCCCGTCGCCGTCGGGAATCCTTTCCCGGTGCTCGGCCACCAGCGCCATCTCGCGGTCGTAGTCGATGAGTGTGTACCGCGCGAGCATGCGGGCGGGCAGTTCCGGCAATGCGCTGGCAAAGCGGAAGTAGCGGCTCTGCGGCGAGAGTCCACGCACAAACGACTGCAACATCTCGGCGTCGTCGGGCCGGATCGGACGCACGGTATAGAAACCGCCCCGCTTGAGCGGCCATTCGCGCTCACACCGGCTCGGGTAGGGCAACACCGCCAGGTGGTGGTAAGGGCGGGCGTGGGCGTCCACGTCACGCAGGGTGATCCGGGCATCCACGGCCATGGCCCCCCGGTGGTCGACGATGACGGGATTGATCTCGAGCGACTCGATCTGGGGCAACTCGCACGCCATTTCCGACACCCGCAACAGCAAGCGCTCCACGGCGGCCACGTCTGCGGGTGGAGCCCCATGCCATTCGCCCAGCACCTGATGCACCCGGGCGCGCTCGATCAAGCGCAGAGCCAGGAATGGATTGAGAGGCGGCAAAGCCATGGCCTGATCGGCCAACAGTTCGACCATGCGCCCGCCCGCTCCGAAGGTGATGACCGGACCGAAGAGTGGATCCCGGCGCACACCGATGCACAGTTCGCGGCCTCGCGGCTTCACACACATGGGCTGCAAGGTCACGCCCTGGACCCGCGCCTGCGGTTGCGCCTGGCGCACCCGCGACAACATGACCTGGTAGAGGTCACGCACCCGGGTTGCATGACCGATGTCCAAGGCCACGCCGTCCACGTCCGACTTGTGGTCGATGTCCGGAGAGTCGATCTTCATCGCCACGGGATAGCCCAGCTGGTTGGCGATCAGCATGGCCTCGCTGGCGGTGCGCGCCAGCATCGTGCGCGTCACAGGCACGTGGAATGCCGCCAGCAACGCCTTTGATTCCATTTCGGTGAGCGTGAATCGACCCTCGGCTCGAATGCCCTCGATCAACACCCGGGCGCCTTCCAGATCGGGTTTCCCAAGATCGGACAACGGCGCGGGGGTTTGCTGCAACAAGCGCTGGTTCTGGTGGTACTGGGTGACGTGGGCAAACGCCTCCACTGCAGCCTCCGGCGTTCGGAACGTCGGGATGTGCGCCGAGTTGAGGGCTTTGCGTGCCGGCCGAACCGTCTCGTCACCCATCCAGCACGTCAGCAAGGGCTTGTGCAGCGCGGGGTACGCCTGGATCACGCCCTGTGCCACTGCTTCTCCATCGCTGCCAGGGCAAGGGGCGTGCAGCAGCAGGATGCCATCGACGTCCGGATCCCGGTCCGCTACCCGGATGTAGGCCCGGATCTGCTCGGCGTTCCAGTGTGACGTCAGGTCGGCCACCGGTTCCAGCCTGGACATCGGTGCGAGTTGAGGCATCAGCTCTGTCCGGAGCGATTCCTTCAAAGGCTGCACGGTGACCCCCAGATCTTCGGCTCGGTCCACCGCCACCATGGCCAGACCGATGCCGTTGCCGGCCACGGCCAGTCGGGTTCCACCCGGCTTGAACCGGGATCCCAGGCAGCGGGCCACCGAAAACAGCTGCGTGAACGTGCGAACCCTCACCACACCGGCCCGGCGAAACGCCGCTTCAAATACATCGTCCTGGCCGGTCCAGGTGGTGGGATGGGATTGCGCCAGCGCCATGCCGGTGGATCCTCGCGCCGATTTCATCGCGATGACGGGTTTGGCAATGGCCGCGGCACGCAAGGCACTCATGAAACGCCGCGCGTCCGAGACCCCGTCGATGCACAGCAAGATGCTGTGGGTGGAGGAATCGTTGGCCAGAAAGTCCAACAACTCCGGCAGATCGACGCCATCCCGTGCATCCGGACAAATGGCCATCGACAAACCGATCTCGTTGAATCGGGCCCAGTCCAGCATCGACACCAGCAGATCCGCCGACTGGCACACCAGGGCCAGGGTGCCCGGCAGGCTCTGGGCCTGCACTGTGCTCAGGTTCAAGCCCCAGGCCGGTCGTTGAAAACCAAATCGAGACGCGTCCAGCCAGCGCATGCCGCGTTCGCGCGTCTGTTGCATCCGGCGAAGCGCTTCCGGATCCGATGCGCTTCGTGGCCATTTCAGGACCGTCTTGCATCGCAGGGCCTGTGCGAGGTCCAAAGCCCGGAGGGTCTGGTCCGGCAGGCAATCGATCACCGCCAGATCGATCGGATCCGTGCGCTTCAGCAAAGCCGAATCTGGCGGGGCATCCAGCTGCAGTGCCTGGATGGGTCCCCAGAACCCCAGGTCTTTCCATTTGGGCCATTGAGCGTTTGCAGACACGTGGCCACGGTCGTCGGTGGACTGGGCATCGCTCAACACCAGGATGGATTCAGGTGAGAACAGGGGGTTGAGGAAGTGTCCGTCCATCGTCGGGACTCCGATGTTCTGGTTGTAAGACTCGGGTTGAAAACCGGGGCCGGGGGTTCAGAAGTTGTCCCTTGGCTGTTTGTCTTGATTTGAAATCTTAAATTGGTTGTAGTGGTAGAGGGCCAGCCCTGCTGTGGACAACTCGTGTTTTCCGTGCAGCGACAGCCACTTGCCTTCGCGACAAGTGTGTGGGCCGAACCCTGGTTTGTCCGGTGTGAAAGTGAGCGCAACTTCGCCACGACCCGGGAGCCCTGTGGAAAAGCACCGTCTTGTTCCAGAACTGTCCACAGAGTTGTCACGCACGGGCCCGGAAAGCACTTCCGGCACGGGTTTTGACACGCCTTTTCATCGGGCGTGGTTGCGCATGTCCTGTGGACAGTTTTGTGGACAGATGGATGCGGCCCGTCCTGCTGCGCTGGGGATTTTCAGTTGTCCCCGCCTGTGGACGTTTTGGAGCCCGTCCGCTGCGGCGGAGGGCAATGAACCGGCTCAGCGATCGAATTCGCGCAGGATCCGGTCGGCGCTCACCGGTGACAGGTGCACCAGGCGTGCGATCCCCGGCAGCAGGTGTCGGTGGTAGAGATCGCTGCGAGCGTCTGCGGTCCGGTCCGGTTCCAATGGATCCTGCGAGGAGCGGATCAGGTCTTCTTCCAGCACGGGCATGCCGTCGAAGGCGGGGGTTTCCAGCCGCGAAATTTCCAGCGTGGGCCAGTCATCGGCCGTGATCCAGCTCAGTTGGCGGCACAGGCTCAGCAGCGTTTGCTGTGGTGCAAACAGTCGGGCGTCCGGGTGCGCGGGATCACTCAGGCGGCGCAGGCGGTCGGGCACGTTCAAGTGGGTCAGCATCCGCTGCTGCAACGATTCCAGTGGATCGAGTCGCTCACGCTCGGGTACCCACGGCTGACTGTCTTCGTTCCGGCCCAGGGCGCAGGCCAGCAGGCGGCGACTTTCCTGCAGCAGGGCGGCCTCCTGCAGCGATTCGGCTTCGTGGTCCTGACGGTGCAGGGCGAGGGCACCCACCAGCGAGGCGCTGCGCCGCGATTGCGTCAGCAGGCGCTCGAAACGTTCTTGCCAGGGGGCTTGTTCCAGCCGGTCCCGGGTCATGGCCGGTGCGTGGGCGTGCCGTTCGAAGAAGCGGTGGATGCCGGTCTGCAGCACGGCGGCGGTGATCGTGTCAGCCTCGGTCACTTGGCCGGCACGGCGCAGCCCGCTGGCTTGGCGGAACAGGCGCAGCGTCATCAGCGGGTCGTTGACGATGACCTTGGCCAGGGTGCGTGCGTCGACATTGCCGTGGCGATGTTCGATGTGCGCGAGCACCTCCAGCTCGGCAGCCGTGTCCGGCAGGATCGGCAACTCGTCCAGGTCGAAACCGAGCACGGGATCGGGTGAAGGATCCTCCTGCAGGCCTGGCCGACAGACCTCCGGCGGCAAGGCGGGCTCGTGGGTGTCGAAGGCTGGGCGGTGGGCTGGCATGACGGTTTATCGATCCACGATCGATCCGACTTGAGCGACGAGCGCCATGACAGCGGTCATGCCTGGCATGACGCCACTATGATCGCCGTCTTGCCGCGGCCGCGGCCCATCTTCGCAGCACCCCATGTTCGGCTACACGGAAGAGCAGTTGTCCCAGTTCGGCGTCACCTTCGGGGTGGGCGCCTTCATCCTCTACATGATGTTCATCATCCTGCAGTTGGCGCGCGAGTCGAAGGCCGGGAAGTTCGGTACCTTCATTCTCTTTCTCGTGCTGTCGTTCGGGATGCTGGGATTCATCGCCAAGAACATCATCGCCTGGTTCCTCGAAGGCTGAGCGCCCTCCGAAGCCACCGAGCCCTTGGGTTCTCAGAGCACGATCTTGACCATCGGATGGCCGGTCAGGCTCAGGTAGACCGCGTCAAGCTGCTCGCGGCTGGTGGCCTGGATCGTCAATGTGAGCCCCATGTATTTGCCGCTCTTGCTGGGGCGGTGTTCGATGGTGGAAGCGTCGAATTCGGGATCGTGGCGCAGCGCCACGTCGATCATCGCTTCCTTGAAGCCGTCCACGTGCAGACCCATCACCTTGATCGGGAAAGCGCAGGGATATTCGATGAGCGATTGCTCGGGCGGGATGTCGCGATTCAGGTCGGTGCGGTTCAGATCGGTCATGTGCGCAGGCCCTTTCACTTGATCCACAGGCGGATGGTGTCCCACAGGCGGCGGAAGAAGCCCGCTTCGGCCACCGTTTCCAGTGCGATCACCGGGGCTTCGGCCACGACGGTGTCGCCCGCCATCACCTTGAGCGTGCCGACTTTCTGACCGCTTTGCAGCGGTGCGAGCAGCGGGTCGGTGCGCACCATCTGCGGCTTGAGCTGGGCGGCCTGGCCTTTGGGCACCGTCACGACGAGCGGCTGGGCCAGGCCCAGCTGCACGGTCGATTCCGTGCCTTTCCAGATCGGTGCGGTCGTGACCGCCTGCTTGGCGTCGTAGAGCTTGACCGAATCCCAGGCGGCATAGCCCCAGTTGAGCAGCTTTTGGCTCTCGTTGGCCCGGGCTTCCTTGGAGGCCGTGCCCATGACCACGCTCAGCAGGCGGCGCTGACCTGAAGGCATGTCGCGCTTGGCGGTGGCGATCAGGCAGTAGCCGGCTGCGTCGGTGAAGCCGGTCTTGAGGCCGTCCACGCTGGGGTCGCGCCACAGCAGCAGGTTCCGGTTGGGCTGGGTGATCTTGTTGAAGGTGAACTCCTTGATGGAGTAGTACTTCACCTCGTCGGGAAAGTCGCGCAGCAGGCGCGTGGCGATGACGCCCAGTTCGCGTGCCGTGCTGACGTGGCCGGCGTCGGGCAGGCCGTCGGGGTTCTTGAACTGCGTGGTCTTGAGGCCGAAGGCCTTGGCCTGCCGGTTCATCATGTCGACGAAATTCTCGACCGTGCCGCCCACGGCTTCGGCCAGCACCACCGTGGCGTCGTTGCCGCTTTGCACGATCATGCCCTTGATGAGGTCTTCGACCTTCACCTTGGATCCCACCTGCACGTACATGCGCGAAGCGTCGCTCATGCCGGTTTTCCAGGCGCGGTCGGAGACGGTCAGCTCCTGCTCCAGCGACAGCTTCTGTGTGTGCAGGGCTGTGAACACCAGATAGGCCGTCATCAGCTTCGTCAGCGAAGCCGGGTCGAGCACCGTGTCGGCGGCGCGCTGGGCCAGCACCTGGTTGGCGTTGACGTCGAGCAGCAGGTACGAGCGTGCCGCGACGTCGGGAACGGTCACGGCCTGGGCCTGCACCAGGGAGACCATCGTGCCGCTCAGGGCCAGGGCAAGTCCGACGGTCTTCAGGGGGCGGGAAAGGATCATGGCTGGGAATCTCGGTTTCGGGATCGGGCGGGGACCGAAGGTCCGGTGCGCCACAGGCAGGGCAGTCAGCGCCAGGAGCGCACGAGGAGGTCGCGCAGCAGCGTGAGCTGTCCGTGGAAAAAATGGCCCACGCCGGGCATCACGGTGACGGGCAGATGCTGGGGGCGGGCCCAGTCGAGGGTGGCGGACAGGGGGACGACTTCGTCCTGTTCACCGTGGATCACGATCGTGTCGGCCGGCACGGGGGCCGGTGTGGCCCGCTGGGTGGAGGGGCCGACCAGGGCGATCCGGTCGGCTTTTTCTCCATCACCCAACGCCTGGGCGGCCAGGGTGGTGACGTAGGCGCCGAAGGAAAAGCCGGCCAGCGCCAGCGGCAGGCCCGCGATGCGGTGGGCGCGGATGACCGTCAGCATGTCGTCGGCTTCTCCACGGCCTTCGTCGTGGGTGCCGGCCGAGCCGCCCACGCCCCGAAAGTTGAAACGCACCGACTGATGGCCCAACTGGACAAAGGCACGTGCCAGCGTCTGGGCCACCTTGTTGTCCATCGTGCCGCCGTACAGCGGGTGTGGGTGCGCAATCACGGCCACGCCGCGCACGGGCGCGTCACCCGTGGGGCGGTCGATGGCACATTCGATCGGCCCTGCGAGGCCTTCGATCGTCAGGCGTTGGGTGTGGCTGTTCATCGCGAGCGCGGATCCGGGGTCAGCGACCGACGTCGTCGGCCAGGCGCAGGCGCTCGACCACCTGACCGTTTTTCAGGTGGCTCTCGACGATTTCGTCGATGTCGCTTTGATCCACGTAGGTGTACCAGACCGCTTCGGGGTAGACCACCGCCACCGGGGCCCCGGCACAGCGATCGAGACAGCCGGCCTTGTTCACCCGCACCTGACCCTTGCCGGAGAGGCCGGCCTTGGAGACGGAGGCCTTGCAGTGCTCGAACGCCGCCTGGGCGCCGTGGCGCGAGCAACTGGCCTGGCCTTCGGCCCGCTCGTTGAGGCAGAAGAAGATGTGGCGGTTGAAATAGCTGGCAGAGGCGGTCATGGCGGAATTGTAGGAGTGTGGGTCTCGGGAGGCCGCAGCAGCTGGGACACGGCGACGAACAGATGGTTCACCAGAAAGGAGATCGCTGCGAACGGCCAGAGCCATCCCACCCATTGCGCCAGACCATGGAAGCGGATGAAGCGCCCCTGTTCCCAGCCCTGGAGACTGTCGGCAAAGTAGGGGTCCGGCGACACGTGGCGCAGCAAGACAATCAGCGTGACCAGGGCGATCAGCCCCGACACCGCCACCCCCTTGCGGGGCAACC
>JACCDS011336145.1_pt1 | contig 18049 bp, 18 predicted proteins | sample 7446441 | NCBI WGS metagenome assembly JACCDS01 (sample SAMN15323445, study PRJNA562643) | freshwater metagenome | isolation source: river surface water | place: USA:Blue River Watershed | collected 2017-08-17
GTAAATCTGTTTGACCAAACCACGCCGGCCACTGTGACGAACTTCCTTAGTTACGTCAAAGCCGGCAGCTACAATGGTACTTTTATCCACCGCAGCGAACCCGGCTTTGTGATCCAAGGTGGCGGTTTTAAATACAGCGGCAACAATGCAGCCCCTTTTACTGCGGTCGCACAGCAGGCACCGGTGCGTAATGAAGCAAAATGGTCGAATGTCCGTGCCACTATCGCGATGGCAAAAGTTGCCGGCGATCCAAACAGTGCAACCAATCAATGGTTTATCAATCTGGCCGACAACAGCGGCGGTAACCCGCAGCTGGATCTGCAAAATGCCGGCTTTACTGTATTTGGTCAAATCACCGGCAACGGCATGGAAATAGTAGATGCAATCGCCGCGTTACCAAACAAACTCAATGCCAGTTTTAACGGGGTGCCACTGCGCAACTACACCAGTGCTGACGCTACTGCTCAGCGCGCGGTGACTCAGGACAATCTGGTGTTGATTGAAAGCATCAGCGTGGTGAACAGTGAAGTGAACAGCGCAAGCAGCCTGAATCCGAAAGCCAATACAGCCATTCTGCAGCAACAGACGAACAGCAGCAGCTCAGGCGGAGCCTTTGGCTTTGTATTGCTGGGCCTCGGTGCCCTGCTGGCTGTCGCCCGCCGCCGTTAATTCGGCAAGGCACGCCGGACAATAACAGACCGCAGCCTGCGCTGCGGTTTTGCTGATAGTCCGCGGCAATAGCGGAACTTGCCGGCACCAGCAGTCTGTGCTGCCAGTGACTACCGCACACTGATTTGGCTGGCCGCAGCGCGGGCATATCGTGGCATCCGTGAGTGTCTCATGCATAGTCAGCTCCTGCTTCATGCCAGTGCCAGATGCTGTTGTAACGTCGCCGCTGCGTCGGCAATATGCCGCTGCAACAAAGCAACAGCTAGATCTGACTGATTATCGCGTAATAACTGCAGTAGTTGCTGATGCTCGGCCGCACTTTGCGCAGCATAGCCCAGACTGACCTGCTGAAACCCCAGATACATTTCCACTTTCAGATGCAGTTGCTGCAACAACTGCAACAACGTCGGCATGGCACACGGCTGATACAACAGCTGATGAAACTGCCAGTTCAGCTCACCATGTCGCAATGGATCAGTGCCCGCCTGCGCTGCCGCGCGCAGACAATCTTCTGCCGCCCCAAGAATGGCGAAATTCAGCTGCGGGATCGCAAGACGCAGCGCAAGCGGCTCCAGTTGTTGACGGATCAGACACAATTCCTGTGCTTCTGCTGCGGACAAGGGCGGGATCATCAGACTGGCTTTACCGGCGCTGACCAGCCAGCCTTCCGCCACCAGACGAGCCAGCGCATCACGAACCGGAATGCGGCTGGTCTGATAATAATCGGCCAGTGTCTGCTGTTTCAGCGGCTGGCCCTGTGGCCAGATCCGGCGGCGGATATCGTCGCGGATCTGCAGATACAATTCGGCTTTATTCATCACACCCGCCACCGTTGCAACACTAATACCAACACCCCAAGTACTAGTCCCCAAAATGCCGATGCAATACCAAAGAAATTGACGCCCGACGCGGTCAGTAAAAACGTCAGCATTGCCGCCTCCCGATAAGGTCCATCGCTGCTAACGACCGATAAATTAGCGGCAATGGTAACCAGCAACGCCAGCCCGGCGACCACAGCCACTAATGCCGGCGGAAAGGCTAAAAACAAAGCAACAATGGTCGACCCGGCTAGGCCGGTCAGCAGATAAAAAATGCCGGCGGCAATCCCGGCGCGATAACGTGAAGTTGGATCCGGATGGGCTTCTGGCCCGCTGCAAATGGCTGCTGTGATCGCCGCCAGATTAATAGAAAAATTGCCAAATGGTGCTGTCACCAGCGTCAATAAGCCGGTCACCGTTAGAATTGGCGACACCGGCGTCTGGTAGCCCTGACTGCGCAACACCGCGAGACCTGGCACGTTTTGCGACGACATCGTGACCAGAAACAACGGCAATCCGACGCCCAGCAGTGCCTGCCAGTTCCACTGCGGCCACACCCACGCCAGCTGCACCAATGCAGGTTCAAGTTGTTGCACCGACCACTCGCCGCGCAACAAGGTGAACACCACGCCAGCCAGCAACACCAGCGGAATGCTGTAACGTGGCAAAAAACGCCGGCTCAGCACAAACAGCACCACGCTGCCGATCACCAACAGCGGCGCTTGCGGTAGATGCCGAAAAATACCCAAACCAAATTGCAACAAAATACCGGCGAGCATGGCGGCGGCAAGGGGAAGCGGTAACGCCCGGGTCACGCGATCAAACCAGCCGGACAAGCCCAATAACAACGTCAGTAACGCGCTGAACATAAAAACACCGACCGCCTCTGCCAGGCTGTAGCCGGTCAGGCTGGTCGCCAGCAATGCAGCGCCTGGCGTCGACCAGGCCGTCAATACCGGCGCTTTAAAGTACCAGGAGAAGCCTATGCAGGTCACCCCCATGGCAAAACCCAGGATGCCAATCCAGCTGGCGATCTGTGCAGCATTTGCACCCGCTGCGGCTGCGGCCTGAAAGACAATCGCCACCGAGCTGGCAAAGCCAACCAGTACAGCGACAAAACCCGCCACCCAGTGCGAGCCGCTCCAGCCGGCAGGCACGGGCGCCCGCAGCAAAGGCGATTCACCGGATTGAACTTGCTGTGGCTGTTGGGTCATAAACTGCTGCCTTCTTTAAATTTGCATACACCAAGTAAATTTGTATACATTTTACAGAAATTGCAAGTTTTATAGTGCCCGCGCGACATAACTGCAGCTGGCGTGGATCTGCAACTGCTGCTGTCGAGCCCAGCTCAGCGCAGCCTCTGTCAACAGAGCGGCGATGCCATGCCCGCGCAACTCTGGTGGCACAAAGGTGTGGTAAAAATCGACGGCATCGTGGCCGTTGCTCTGCAACAACCGGTAGTCCAGCCGCGCTTCGGCCTGCCCGGTCTGGTAGAGAAAACAACTCTCTTGCGGTCGGTGTTCTATCTGCATTTTATTGCTCCTGTGATGTATTCCTTTTGCTGCCGGCGACATTCAAACTTTGCGCATGACAACGCTATCAATTAAAGTGAGCGTTAGCCCGGCTGTGAAGGAATTGTAATGAAACTGCGTTTACTTGCTGTGATGGTTGCCCTGATGGCGCAACCGGTTTTTGCTGCGGATACTGCCGCAGCTTATTATGAAAAGGCCCGTCAATACAGTCAGCAGCAGCAATGGCGTGAAGCAGAGCTGGAACTGCGCAACAGTCTGCAACAAAATCCGGCCTATTTACCAGCCCGGCTGATGCTGGGACAAGTATTGTTAAAGGCCGGCAATTGGAGCAGCGCCGAAAAAGAACTGCAGCTGGCACTGGATGGCGGCGCCGCGACAGAGCCGCTGATTTACGATCTGATGCGTGCTTTGCTTGCCCAGCAAAAATCCAATGATGTGGCATTTCTGCTGGACCGCTACCCGCAATTCAAAACGCAGCCTGCGTATCAGCTGATGCGTGCCAATTTGCACAAAGCGCAATATCAATATGAAGAAGCCGCGGCGCTGTATCAACAAAGCCTGAGTCAGGCCGATGCGGTACTCGCCGATGAAATTCGCTTTCAGCTGGCTGAGCTCCACCTGAAACAGCAGCAATTTTCGCAGATCCAGCCGCTGCTGAGCGCAATTCGCGTCGATGGCGCTTTTGGTAAAAAAGCACAGTATTTGCAGGCACAACTGTATTTAATCCAGCAACAGCGTGACGACGCACTGAAGATTTATCAGCAACTGTTGAGCCGGGACGACAGCGATGCAATTGCCCTGTTGGGAAAAGCGCAGGTGCTGCAGCAACAAGGAAAACTGGCCGAGGCATTAAACGCCATCGTCAGTTACCGCGAAAAATTCCCGTATAACCCTTATGGTCAGTTGATCCACGCAGCATTGATTGGTCTGCAAGGGGATGACAAAGAACAAAACCGGATGTTACGTCAGGTTCAGATGCAACTGAACAATCTGCCGGAAAACGCCAAAGAACAGGAAGACGTATTGTTGCTCGCCGCGACGATGGATTTCAGTCAGGAAAAGTTTGAGCAAGCGATTCTAAAATTACGCCGCGCACTGAAATTGTACCCGGCAAACTATCAGGTCCACCAACTGTTAGCGCAGAGTTACCTGCAGCTCGGTGATGCCAAAACAGCGGGCGGCTTCAGCCGGCAGGCGCTGGAACTGAATCCAGCTGATTTTCAATTGTATTTATTAGGCGCCGCCGTCGCTCGGGCACAACGTGATCCGGCCACTGAGCTGAAGTTGTTACAACAAGCCTTTAACGCTTTTCCGCAACAGCCTGAGATCCGTAAAGCTTATATACAAAGCCTGCTCAGCAATAATCAAAGCGCTGAAGCCCGGCGTTTACTGACTGAACAAGGTGGCACCAGCCAGCAAGCAGATCTGATCGTACTGGGCTATTTACAGCTGGAACAGGGCATGCTGAATGAGGCCCGCCAGACCGCCGCTGACTTACTAAAAAGTGACCAGTCTAAAGTAGAAATTTTCCAGTTAGCCGGTGATGTCGCCGCCAAATCTGCAGATCCTGGCCTTGCCAGGCAGTTTTTTCAGCAGGCACTGACGCTGGATGCAAACTACAAACCCAGTCTGTTATCACTGGCCAGTCTGGCATTGCAACAGCAGGACTGGAACAGCGCGATGCAAGCTTACCGCACGCTGCTGCAAAAAGATGCCTCAGACCCGTTGGTTTTGCAGCTAATGGCCGACGCCTCATTGCGCCTCGGTAAGGCGCCGGATGCTATCCATTATTTACAACAGCTGGATCAACAGGATTTGAAACTGGTGCCGGCGCGAATGGCACTGCTGGAGCTGTATCTGCAAACCAATCGGTTAGTGGAGGCCAAAGATCTGGCTGCACAGCTAACAGAACAAACTGATATCAGCACTGATCTGTATTTTGCCAAAGCAAGGCTGGCGCTACAGCAGCAGGATTTAACCGAAGTAAAACGGCTCAGTGAGATCCTGTATGGTCTTTGGTACGATCAAGCGTGGCGCCTGCGCGACCTGGCCGATTTGCAACTGCGTAGTCAGGACAACAGCGGCGTGGCCAAAACGCTGACCCGGCTGCAGGCACTGGATGCCGATGAAGCCAGTATCGGTTTGTTGCAGGCTCGACTGGCGTTGCTGGAACAGCGTTTTACTGACGGCATGAAGTTGCTGCAAAAACTGCAAAGCAGCTTAGGCCAACAACCCGCTTTTGCCGAACTGAAAGCACATTTCCATTTGGCGCAAGGTCAGGATCAGGCTGCTGCGGCGCTGCTGGCCCCCCTGTTCAAACAATCCGGCGATCAACGCCATCTACTGCTGTTACTGCGCGCTCAGCGTCAGGATCCCACAGCCATTCAGCAATTGCTCCGCGACTGGTTAAGCCAGCATCCGGCCGATTTAAGTGCAACGATGTTATTGGCGGAGCAACTGGAATTGGCAGGGCTGCCTGATCAGGCCCGAACCTTGTATCAACAAAGCCCGTTACTGGATAGTCAGGCCGTGTTGCAGAACAATCTAGCGGTATTGCTGTTCGATACCGATCCGCAACAGGCATTAAAGCTGGCACAAAAAGCCCATCAGGCCATGCCGGAACAACCGGACATTCTAGACACCTATGGTTATGCACTGGTCAAGGCAGGTCAGGCTGAGCAAGGACTTGGCGTCCTGCGTGACGCGGAGATCCGCCAGCCCAATTCATCTCTGTTACAGCTGCATATAGCGGCAGCACTGCAGCAACTAAAAAGGCCAGAGGAAGCGAAGGCTGTCCTGCTCCAGCTGAAAGACCGCCCTCTTAGCGCAGCAGAACAGAAGCTGTTACAGCAACTGCAAAAAAATTGAAAAAAAGATACAGCCCGCGCAGTAATATCCTGAACTGGCTGAATTTTAAAGAGAACACTAAGATCTACTGCGGATTTATTGATAAATACATTGAATTAGCACGATCTTATACTATTGATTATCCTGAATAATATATCTGCGATACCGCTGATAAACTGATTCATGAAAATTTCAAAAAGACAGCGCTGTCAAATGAAGGATTGATCGGGTATCATTGCGCAAATTTTCAGCAGCATTTTGCAGGAGTCTGCGATGAAGTTAGCAGTTGTATTAAGTCTGGTTGCGGCCAGCCTGTTTAGCATGGCCAGTCAGGCCGGTGGGATCAGCCTGGGTCAGGCTGCAAACTACAACGTATTTGTGAAAGAAAACTTCAGTGCCAGCTCCTCTGATACTGAAGGCGCTGCAGCCATTGGCGGTAATGTGCTGGTCAACGGCGGTTACGACTTTGGTTACGTCAACAGCAGCGCGCCAGCGACAGTCACAGTGGGTGGCAATGTGGTGAAATCTGGCGAGGGTTACCTGAATGTCTATGATGGTGCCGCCAACACTAAACTCGGTGATCTGGTCTACGGTGGCAGTTACAGCGTCAGCAATGGTGGTGTTGGTACCGCCTCCACCACCAAAGCCCCTTCCAGTGTCGATTTCAACAGTGCTTTCACTCACCTGAACAAGCTGTCGGATGAACTGGCTGCAAAAACAACTCCAGCCGTTGGCGTGAACCGCAATACTCAAGACGGTGTACTGGTATTTACACCGGCCAAAGTCACTGCTGATAACGTTTATGTCTTTAACGTCACTCAGGACGACCTGAATCAGTTCCACACGATCCGCGTCGACAATGCCAACATCAGCAAAGATGCGTTAATCGTGTTCAATATGAGCAACCCAAACGGTACTCAGGCCAAAAACTGGACACCACAAGCTAAATGCGCCGCCGGCCAGAAAGATTGTATGTCCCTGACGCAGGTTCGTTATGAAGTGGGCGCGCTGAACAGTAATAGCCCGGCCATCGCCAACCATGTGCTGTTCAATTTCAACGGTATCAATGATCTGCGCATCTCGTCTTCTGTCTACGGCTCGATTCTGGCACCAAAGGCTGCTGTCTCTACCGAATGGGGTGTGATTTGGGGCCAAGTAATGGCGAAATCCTGGAGCGGTAATCAGCAAGTGAACTGGTCACCATTAGACATTCCGCCAGGTGGCAACACCAGCGTCAGCGCTCCGCACCCGACCGCGTTGTTACTGCTGCTCCCTGCACTGTTTTGGTTCCGCCGTCGCACTGGCGCGCGTCTGCCACAGGTCGCTATGGCCAGCTAAACTGGCCTCTGAGTCACCATCAAACGGACCTGTCGGTCCGTTTTTTTTCTGCATTATTCATGACATATCAACACGGCAGGCGCCATTTTGGGCAGCGGCCTAACCCAATGTGTGGCGGCAAGCAACGAAATGCCGCAAACACCGCAATAAAGGTTGAAAAACCCAGCCTGATCAGTAATCTGAAGCCCATAGCCGAATCAATGAAGATCGAGAATAATCATGCCGATGATTGGAACTCCCGGAAGTCCGCACAGCACCAAAGTGCTGCTTTTGGGCTGCGGTGAACTGGGTAAAGAAGTTTGTCTGGAACTGAAACGTTATGGCTGTGAAGTAATCGCCGCCGACCGCTACCCTAATGCACCGGCGATGCAAGTCGCCGATCGCCACTATGTCATTTCGATGCTGGATGGCGCCGCACTGCGTCAGCTGGTGATCCGTGAAAAACCGCATTTTATCGTGCCTGAAATTGAAGCTATTGCCACCGCCACCCTGCTGGAATTGGAGCAAGAGGGATTTTGCGTGATCCCAAGCGCCCGGGCGGCACACCTGACCATGAACCGGGAAGGCATCCGGCGCTTGGCTGCAGAAGAACTGGCGTTGCCAACATCGCGTTATCGCTTCGCTGATGATCACCCGAGTTATCTGGCCGCCGTTGCTGAAATTGGTTATCCCTGCGTCGTGAAACCGATTATGTCATCGTCCGGCAAAGGCCAGTCGGTGCTGAAAAGTCCAGAAGATCTGCAGCCTGCCTGGTTATATGCCCAGGAAGGCGGCCGTGCCGGTAAAGGCCGGGTTATTGTTGAAGGCTTTGTCGATTTTGATTACGAAATCACCTTGCTGACTGTGCGCACAGCGGATGGTCAGACGCAATTCTGTGAACCTATTGGCCACCGGCAGGAACGAGGCGACTACCGCGAATCCTGGCAACCACAACAGATGTCAGCTGCAGCACTGGCAAGCGCCCGCGACTATGCCAGCCGCATCACCGCAGCACTGGGAGGCCGTGGTTTATTTGGTGTCGAGCTGTTTGTTAAAGGCGACGATGTCTGGTTCAGCGAAGTATCACCCCGCCCGCATGACACCGGTATGGTCACGCTAATTTCGCAGAATTTATCTGAATTTGCGCTGCATGCCCGCGCGATCCTCGGTCTGCCAATCCCAACCATCCGTCAGTACGGACCGGCGGCATCCGCCGTGTTATTGGTTGCCGGCCATTCCAACCAGATGCAATATGGCAATCTGGCTGCAGCGCTGAGTGTTCCAGACACAGAACTGCGCTTGTTTGGCAAACCGGAAGTACAAGGTGAACGACGGTTAGGCGTCGCATTGGCATTGGGTGAGACCACTGATCAGGCGGTTAGCAAAGCCCTACAGGCAATAGCTCAGATTGAGGTTCAGTTGTAAAAAAACAGACGTTGGCTGATTAAGCTGAAGTCTCCTACACTGTAGACGGAATGCCTGTTCCGAGGCACTCTGCACAACCTGCAGTTCTGCAAAAGCAGTGCTGAATTGTTTTGGTCGCGACTAAGAGGGAAGCTCCATGATTTTGTTAGTTGGCGGTGAGAAAGGCGGCAGTGGCAAAAGCTGTCTGGCGCAGAATATCGCGGTGTATTTTTCCAGCCTGAAAAATGCCAATGTCATCCTGGTCGATTGTGACCCGCAACGCACCACATCTGACTGGGTACAGGAGCGCCATTTGTCGCCCCAGGTCCAGTGGATCAACTGCGTACAGATGTACGGGAAAATCCGATACGAATTAAAGAGTCTTGAACACCATTATGACTATGTCATAGTCGACTGCGGTGGTCAGGATAGCGTGGCGTTACGTTCAGCCATGTCAGTTGCCTCCCATGTTCTGTTGCCCCTGCGACCGAAGCGGCGTGATCTGAAAACGCTGGAGCATCTGGAAGATCTGGTCAGTAACTGTAACGTGGTCAATCCGGATATGATTGTCGCCTGTGTACTCACGCAGTGCCCTTCACTGCCAAACCAGGGTGGCCGTATTCTGGAAGCAAAAGACGTGGTGCGCTCATTTAGCCTGCGCGTGCTCAACTCAGTCACTTTCAGCCGCAACATTTATGATGATAGTGAAGAAAAAGGCATGTCGGTGATGGATACAGAACCTGACGGTAAAGCCGCCAGTGAAATCAAAGACATCATTCAGGAATTATTGGCAATGAAGGCGATACAAGAAGATGGCATTGACCGATCTGAAAAAAAATTCAACACGATCGAATAAGCACGCTTTTTCCGTCGATGAATTTATTGCCGACGCTGAAAATTATGCGATGGGTAAGCCGCAGATTGTCAGTGTTCGCCAGGTTGCCGGCGATGAGCTGGAGCCTTTAATCAACAAAGGTCCGATGCGCCATGCGACTTTTACCTTGAGCGAAGAGGCGATTGGCGTGTTGAATCAGCTCAGTCTGGAAACTGGTGTGTCGAAATCAAAGCTGATCCGGCAGTTAATTCTGAATGTCGACGCGCAGAATCACAGTGTCGTGATCCAAAGTGGCCAGGCCGTTGTGGTCAAAAAGGTCGAATAAAATCGTCAATGGCGGTCTGCTGATATGCTGCAAAGCGGTCGGTCGACCGCTTTTTTATTCATTGCGAGATCAGGCGTCTACTTTAAATCCCAGCGCTTAGCTTTTAGAAAAATAGATCCGGTAAGTAAGATAACTGTATAACCAAGCGATTAACGTAATCCGTGCTCGAATTCTTTGATCGTGCTACAAATCCGGTTTTGCGTTTCGCCAAAAAACAGCGGATTAAACTGTTTTTCTTTGCAATAAGCCTGATAAAACGTAATCAGCTCAGCTCGGCTTGATGTAATACGTTTCAGTTCTTCTTGCTGCTTCTGCCCAAGTTCAGCCGAAAAATTGGCAAAACGCGTATCGATAGTGCGTAGGACCTGCTCACCATGTACCTGACTGGCATTACCTGCAGTTTCAGCAAACAGACCGTACAGCTGATCTTTGTATGGTTTTAACCGCGGATGATCAGAAAAAGTCGCAACCAACAAGATTGCCACAACGACCCACAAAAATTTTTTCATACTGCCCCCACATAATTTATCAGCCATTCTACGCCGATCAGACCGTCTGACAACAGGCAAAACCACACATGTAAACCACGTTTACACACACCTGAAATTGCAATGTAATCAAAGTTTACACTGCCGCCAAGTATCCGTGCTAAGCCTCAGAAAACATGAGCTATATCAATTGGTCTGCATATTGCTTGATGCATCATTAAAGTTCAGGTTTATCACTGCTATATCCATAAATTCAGCAGGGACTTTGGACAAGCCGCAGGCGGTAGCTGCTATACTCGCAATCCTGCCAGACTGTTACTGCAGTTTTTACAGCAAAAAAGAGGTACCCCTTGGACCAGCAACAACGAATTCCGGTCAAAGTCGACATGCACAACCCAAAAGCGCCGGATCATTACCCATCGCGGGATCGGATCTATGTCCGTGCAGTAAAAGGGCTACATCAGCGCCTGCGTCGGAATATGGGTTTTGTCTTTATGGCGATGTTTTTTCTGCTGCCATGGCTACAGTTTGAAGGTCATCAGGCCGTGCTGTTCGACCTCGACGAGCAGAAATTTAATATCTTCGGCATGACATTGTGGCCGCAGGATTTCACCATCATGGCGTGGATTTTTGTGATCGGCGCCTACGCTTTGTTTTTTGTTACGACTTTTTACGGCCGGGTTTGGTGTGGCTATATGTGCCCGCAAACCGTCTGGACTTTTATTTTTATCTGGTTTGAAGAGAAAATTCAGGGCAACCGCAACAACCGGATGAAGCTGGACAAAGATCCATGGAGTGGCCAAAAAGTGTTGAAAAAAGGCCTGACCCATTTCGCCTGGCTGGCATTTTCACTGCTGACATCATTGATTTTTGTCGGTTACTTCACGCCGATTGACCAGTTGTTTATTGATTTCTTTACCGCACAGGCAAGTTTCTGGTCTGTGGTTTTTGTGCTTATTTTTATGTTCTGCACCTACGGGAATGCAGGCTGGATGCGTGAAATCATGTGCACACACATTTGCCCATACGCCCGCTTCCAGTCCGCCATGTTTGATAAAGACACCTTTACCGTCACCTACGATGCGGCCCGTGGCGAGAATCGTGGCCCGCGTTCGCGTAAAGATACCGAATACAAAGCCAAAGGCTTGGGTGACTGTATCGACTGTAACTTGTGTGTGCACGTCTGTCCGACCGGTATCGATATCCGCAACGGCCTGCAGTATGAGTGCATCAATTGTGGCGCCTGTATCGATGCATGCGACGATACCATGGATAAAATGGGCTATGCGAAAGGCCTGATCAGTTACACCACAGAGCACAGCCTCAATGGCAGACCAACCAAAGTCGTGCGACCAAAGCTGTTGGGCTATTTTGTTGTACTACTGGTCGTATGTGCCGCATTCGGCTGGACGTTATGGACTCGATTACCGGCTGAGCTGGATGTGGTGCGTGACCGCGGCAGCCTGTTCCGCGAAACGGACGAAGGACTGATTGAAAACACCTATACGTTAAAGATCATCAATAAATCGCAGCAAGAACAGACGTTCAAACTGAGTTTTACCGGGATGGATAAGGTCAACTGGCTCGGGATCAGCGAAGTGACGATCAAAGGCGGCGACACGGCAAGTGTGCCTATCAGTCTGTCAGCCGATCCGGCAGACATGACCAAGCCGATGACCGATATTGAATTCAGTATCGAAAATGCCGCCGACGCAGAAGTCCGTTTATCGCAGCGCAGCAATTTCTTCTCAGCACGATAAGCACTAGTCTCAGGACAAAGCCGCCAACAGGCGGCTTTTTTTATGCACAGGGTGTCCCGTATGCAGCGCGTGTGCTGACGCGGTATGATGCCGCACCCAATAGATCACTGCGCCGGAAATCCATGATGTCTGCCAATTTTCACTTTCACCAGTTACAGCCTGATCTGTTGCTCGATGCGTTGGAGAGTTACCAGATTCGCCTTGAAAGCGGCTTGATGGCACTGAACAGCTATGAAAATCGGGTCTATCAGTTCAAGGCCGATGATATGCAACGCTACGTGGTGAAGTTCTATCGCCCTGAACGCTGGACGGCGGAGCAGATCGGCGAAGAACATCAGTTCTGTCGCGATTTACAACAGGCTGAGCTTGATATCATTGCTCCTCTGCAGTTTGATGAGCAGAGCCTGCTACAGTATCAACATTATTATTTTGCCGTATTCCCCAGTAAAGGCGGCCGGCCGTTCAGCGCAGAGCAGGATGAACACTGGGAACAATTAGGGACGTTGCTTGGCCAGCTCCATCAGGTCGGCGCCGCGACAACTTTTCAGCATCGGCCAATCCTGCAGGTGCACACTGAAATACAACAAGCCATACCACTGCTGCTGCAGTGCCCGCTGCTGCCAGCAGCACTGCGTCCACAATACCAACGTGTACTGGAACAACTGCTGCATACGATCCAGCAACTGCCCGCCGTTAAATGGCGCTCCCGTCGTATCCATGGCGATTGTCATGCCGGCAATATCCTGACCGACCAACAACTGTTTTTGCTGGATTTCGACGATTGTTTGCAAGGACCAGCGGTGCAGGATTTCTGGATGTTATTGTCCGGCGATGAGATGGAACAGCGGATCCAACTTGAAATACTGACTGAGCAATATCAGAACTTTACTGATTTTAACCAGTCAGAACTGGCGTTGATTGAACCGTTGCGGTGTCGGCGTATGGTGTTGTACATGGTATGGCTGGCCAAACGTTGGGCGGATCCGGCCTTTCCTTTGCATTTCCCATGGTTTGCACATGAGGATTACTGGCAGCAACAACTGCAGCAGTTACAACAACAGAACCTTCGGCTGCAACAGCCGACACTGCGATTATATCCATATGATATCTGACAGATGCCGGTTACAGAGGCTATACAGCAGAAATTGCTTCAGTGTAAGCTGTGCGCCATCACATGTTGTTTAACGGATTTACTGGAATTTGTTATGAAAAAACTGTTGTCATTTATTCTCGCATTTTGTCTGGTACCGGCGGCGCTGGCGGTTGGTGGACCTTATGAAGAAGGCACGCATTACGAAGTGATTGCTGAGCAAGGCACGGCTAAACCTGAAGTGAAGGAATATTTTTCCTTTTATTGCCCACACTGTTTTGCCTTTGATCCTTATGTGAAAAGCCTGGAAAAATCACTGCCACAAGGCACAGTGTTGAAAAAGTACCACGTCGATTTTATGGGTCAGGCCAAGCAAGAAATCCAGGCCGGATTGACGCAGGCGATGATTCTGGCCAAAGCCAAAGGCAAAGGCGATGAAGTCAGCAAAGCGATTTTTGAGCATATCCACGTCAAACATCAACCATTTGCTTCTGCTGCTGATATCCGCGCTGTAGTTGTTGGCGCTGGCCTTGACGAAGCTATTTATGATAAAGAAATCAATAACTTCGTCGTGAAATCTCAGACCAAACTGATGCAAAAGAGCCAGGCAGATGCTTCTAAAACCAAAGTGCTGGACTCTGTGCCGACTTTTATCGTCAACGGTCGGTATAAAATCATCAATAAATCGCTGGATACTTCGAACACCGAGCAGGATTTCAAAGCCTTAGTGCAGCATCTGCTGGCAAAACCATAATCAGACGGAGCTGTTGGCATGTTCAAAGTGTTCGCAAAATCCATGGTGCTGTGCGCTAGTCTTGCATTGACTGCATTCAGCCACGCTGCCGGAAGTTATCTCGAAGGAACACACTACGAAGTGGTCGCAGAGCAGGCAACCACGAAACCCGAAGTGAAAGAGTTTTTTTCGTTTTATTGTCCGGCCTGTTTTGCCTTTGACCCATACGTCAATAGTCTCGAAAAGTCATTGCCGGACGGTACCGTTGTTAAAAAGTACCATGTTGATTTTATGGGTGCAGCCAGCAAAGAGATCCAGTCACAGCTGACGCAGGTGCTGGTTCTGGCGAAAGCCAAAGGTAAAGGTGCAGAAGTTGGGCAGGCGTTGTTCAACCACATCCACGTCAAACGTCAACCATTTGCCTCCGCTGAGGACATTCGTCTCGTTGCGACTGCCGCAGGCATAGATCCGGCGATTTATGACAAAGAAATCAATAGTTTTGCTGTAAAGTCTCAGACTAAACTCATGCAAAAAGAACAGGAACAGTTCAGCAAATCCAAAGTCTTGAATTCTGTTCCTACGATCATCGTTAATGGTCGTTATAAGATCATCAATCAGTCTCTGGACAAAACCAATACAGAGCAGGATTTCAAAGCCTTAGTGCAGCATCTGCTGGCAAAACCATAATCAGTCAAGGTATTCAGATATGTTCAAACCATTGTTCAAAGCCATCGTGTTATGCGCAGGTGTTGCGGTCAGTGCGATCAGTGCCGCTGCAACAACTTTTACCGAGGGCAAGCATTACGAAGTCGTCGCCGACACCGCTACGGCGACTCCTGTAGTCACTGAGTTTTTCTCGTTTTACTGCGGCCATTGTTTCGCCTTTGAGCCTTTAGCCAATAAGCTGGCCGCCAGCCTGCCAAAAGGTGTCAAGTTTGAGAAAAACCATGTCGACTTTATCCAGGCCAGCCCGCCGGAAGTGCAAAACAGCATGGCCAGAGCATATCTGGTCGCCCATAATGCCGGGAAAGGCGAAGAAGTTGCAGGCATGATGTTTAACTATATCCATCGCCAAAAAGCTAACTTTGCCGCCGATGGCGACATCCGCTCCTTGTTGCTGGTGAACAATTTCGACAGTGCCACCTTTGACAAAGGCTTTAACAGCATGCCGGTATTGGCGGCCGCCAACAAAATGAAAGAACAGCAGACCTACTGGACTGAAAAGAAAGTACTGACTGGTGTGCCTATGTTGTTGGTCAATGGTAAATTCAAAGTCAAATTTGATGGGCTCGATGAGAAAAATGCTGAGAAAGAGCTGATTGAATTGCTGGCCTACCTGGCAGCCAAAAAATAATATTCTAAATCTTCAACGCTTTGTGACCCTGACAAAAACCGGCTTTACGCCGGTTTTTTAATTTCGCGGCCCGACAACCTACACATTTACAATATTTCACAGTAACGCAAATAAAGCTCGTTTAAGTTAACCTCAATCTGTTCCATTCTGCGGGCTTACGATGAAATCTTGGTTTTTTAGCTTATCGCTGCTAAGTGCTGTTGCTGGCTGTGGTGGTAGTAATACAACAACCCAAATCCCTCTACCCAACCAGCAAACTCAGCCAGGAAAATATCTGTTTGCTGCTGTCTATGAAAATAATGCGTGGGCAAAAACCAAAAAAGGTTTTGTGATCAAAGGCAATGGCGATTTGTATTCTTTTGACCTGTCGGACACTAATGCGACATTACCTGCTACCGAGCAAGCCAGTGAAGCTGAGTTAACGCGTTTTTTTGAGGCTGCGCGGTTTGAGTTTGTACAGACTGTGTCCGCAGAACAACTCAATCAGTTGTGGCTGCAAGGTCGGGACCTCAATAACAACACCCTTGGTAAAGAACAAAGCAGCTGCCGTGATGCCGGGAAATATCAATATCTGATGTTTCAACCAGTAGGCAATCAGCAATACCGTCAAGCGCTGATCTATCAAACCGGCGACTTCCGCCGTGAGCAGCAGGATAGCAAAGCGGAGCTGCTGAAAGATTATCTGGTGAAACAAGCTGTGAAACTACAGATTGCCTACATATTAGACCCTGATGGCAACAACTGGTGTTCCGGACTTTAATCCGCATGAAAAGCAGCAATCCGCTGCTTTTTGTCCTTTTACACAAAAATATCAGAATTTTATCAACTGTTTCCCGCGCAGAAGTGCGCCGGTTTGATTGTTTTTCACACTTTTAGTCACTTATAGTTCACAAAAATTCGGTGAGTTGTACAGCCTGCTTATGTTGAAAACAGTTCAGGGGGGTAGAGATGAGTGACTTTAGTATTCAAAACAACAGAGCTTATGCAAGCGCATATGCTTCCAATGTTGGGACGGCTCCGGTGACGCCGGTTGCAGCGACACCACCATCTGTACCTACAGCAGATTCGGTGTCGATTAGTTCGCAAGCACAGCGATTATTCCAAATGTCCATCGTTGAAGAACCAGTCACACCAATGAACGGTGGTGGAATTCGTCCACCAGACGAACCGCCAGCCAAGCCTGTCAAAGACTAATACTTATGCTAAATGAGCAATTGTTTGAGTTATTCAAATCTTTGGAAGACTTGACGAGTCTGGTTTACGCGCTGTTATTCCTTATCATCTTTTTTGTTGAAAAACGAATGAGTTCGGTCACTGTTGCATTGCTCGTACTTTGCCTCAGTAAGGGCATGGCCAGTCTAATGCTTCCAGACTTATTGACGTTAGCCTCACAAGTCGGATTACAGTACAAGTTTGCCTGGTATGGTTCATGGATGGCACTCAACGTCATTTGTATTGGACTGATCCTGAAATTTCACATTGCGAATCAGATCCGTGCGTCAAATGTTGCTTTAGCTGTCTCGCTGGCTTATGTCGGTTTTACAGCCATTCAGGCGATTGATTTTATTGACCGAGCGACACTTAACAGTGGTTTTTTTGCCATGGTCTACCAAATCAGTATCCCAACTATCAACATAGGGTTAATCCCGTTGATTTGTTACTTTTGGCTGCGGGATTACCGGAAACTGACATTGCTCAACAAGGAGAGTTGAATGAGCTTTGTGTTGATATTGCTCAGTATTACCTTTGTGATCCTGGCATTGGTCGCGCATCAGAAACTACGCACGTTGTCAGGCGAGCCCCAAATCTATGCCGAAGTTGCCAGCGAGCTGCAGCAGCGGGCGCATGATTTATTGGTACGTAAAGACCATATAGAAGCGCGTGCAAATCTTAATCTGGCCGAAGAAAACGAACGTTGGAAAAATGATTTGGCGCAGTATATGGAAGATTATGAGCAAGAGGCACTGGCGCGCCGGCGGATCCATCTGGGTCATTAAGTAGCCAAAAAGTCAGACTGACTGAGCTCTGAACTTCTCAAAAAACTAAATGCAGCCTGAGTTCGGCTGCATTTTTGTATTTGTTGCTGGGCACAGCATTATCCGCCGGTGTAAGGCCCTGCCCCTGGCAAAATCTCCAGCATGGCGCGTGTGACCATTGGCGGAAACACCGTCAAGTGATCTTCGTCAGGCAGCACCTTCGCCTGCACTTTCAGACCGGGTGGCTTGGCCTGTTGCAGCAACAGGGCGAACTGTTGCATGTCACCGACCAGGTCAGTTTCAGCATAGTGTCTTGCTGTTGGGCCTGGCTGTTCAAAACTGCCACTGTATAACCAGACATTAGCCCGGGTAGTCTTCGGCATGGCCGCCAGCAGCGTCGGCGCGGCCTGCAGCAACTGCTTTTTGTCAAACCACAACGACGGACTGCTCAGCACATAATGACTAAATAATGTTGGCTGATGCAGGATCAGATAAGCACCAAACAAACCACCATAAGAGTGGCCGAGGTAAATCTGTCGCGTCGGGTCAATGCGGTATTGTTGCTGCAGTAGCGGCAACACCTGCTTCGCGACAAACCCGGTAAAGGCTGGCGCATTGCCATAAACCGTGGCCCCATAGTCTTCCCCAGGCAGAGCCGGACGGGCTTTCACATTCGTTGGCGTGTAATCCCGGCTGCGACTGGCGACAGGCGTTTCTGTAACCGGATAGGCCAGACCTGCCAGAACAAAGTCTTCGATATTGCGGCCTTGCTGACCCACCCGGTTGCGAATACTGCGGATCAATGGAAACGCATAAGGCGCATCCGTCACCAATAATAATGGGCAGGCACTTTTGCGCTGCTGACAGGACGGCGGAATGTCGACCCATAGCGGATAACTAC
>JACCDS010414624.1_pt1 | contig 18032 bp, 16 predicted proteins | sample 7446441 | NCBI WGS metagenome assembly JACCDS01 (sample SAMN15323445, study PRJNA562643) | freshwater metagenome | isolation source: river surface water | place: USA:Blue River Watershed | collected 2017-08-17
GGGAAGAGCAACCCCTGCGGGGGACAACACAAAATGAGCCAACCCGCCTACGAACTCAACAGCCACCCCGTCAGCCGCGAAGATTTCTACAAGATCGCCTGCGACCCGCGGCGTCATGTGGCGGTGGAAGCCTGTGCCGGTGCCGGCAAGACCTGGATGCTGGTCTCGCGCATCCTGCGTGCGCTGCTGGAGGGCGCGGCCCCGCACGAGATCCTGGCCATCACCTTCACCAAGAAGGCGGCCGGGGAGATGCGCCAGCGCCTGATGGAGTGGCTGGAGCAGTTTGCCCACGCCAGTGACGAAGACCTGCGCCAGCAACTGCTGATCCGCGGCGTGGAAACCGGCCGCGTGTCCGGGCTCGTCGAGCCCCTGCGCCAGCTCTACGGCCAGCTGCTGGCCCAGGGCCGCCCGGTGCAGATCCGCACCTTCCACAGCTGGTTTGCCGCGCTCTTGCGCAATGCCCCCCTGTCGGTGCTGGATGCACTGGGCCTGCCGGCAGCTTATGAGCTGCTGGAGGACGATGCACCGGCCGTGGCCCAGGTGTGGCGGCCTTTCCAGGCACGCCTGCTGAAAGAGGCCCAGGCGCGGCAGGATTACGAGGCCGTGGTGGCCAGCCACGGACGCTTCCAGACCGAGAACGCGCTGACCGCCGCATTGCAGCGACGCGTGGAGTTCATGCTGGCGGATGCGCAGGGTGTGGTGCTGGCCTCGGTGCCGCATTTCCGCGAGCACTGCACCAATTTCCCAGAGGTGCATGAGCCCCTGGACCTGTTGCTGGCCCCAGGCCCGCTGCGCCAGGCCTTGCAGGAGGTGGCGCGCCTGTTGGGGCGGGCCAGCCAGGTGACTTTCAGCGCCAAGGGCCTGGAGCTGGAACAGGCCCTGACCTCCGGCCATGCCCAGGGCGTGCTGGCGGCCTTGCTCACCCAGACGGGCAGCCCGCGCAAGTTCAGTGACAAGGTCGCAGGCATGGACCAGGTGCGTGCGGTGCAGGAGGAAATAGTGCGCGTGCTGGACGCAGCGAGCCAGCACGAAGCCTGGCTCTACCAGCAGCGCATGACGCGCCTCACGCGCCTGCTGGTCGAGGAATACGCCGCCCTCAAGCGCGAACGCGGCTGGGTCGACATGAGCGACGTGGAGCGCGCCGCCCTGTATCTGCTGTCCGACCCGGTGCTGGGGGCCTGGGTACAGGAGCGGCTGGACGCCCGCACGCGCCATCTGCTGATCGACGAGTTCCAGGACACCAACCCCTTGCAGTGGCAGGCCCTGCATGCCTGGCTCAGCAGCTACGCCGGGAGCGGCGGTGGTGCGCAGGCGCCCTGCCTGTTCATCGTGGGGGACCCCAAGCAGAGCATCTACCGTTTCCGCCGCGCCGAGCCCCAGGTCTTCATCGCGGCGCAGGACTTTGTGCGCGAACTGGGCGGCGACCTGCTGAGCTGCGATCACACCCGCCGCAATGCGCCTGCCGTGCTGGCCCTGGTCAACCAGGCCATGGGACAGGCCCAGGCGCAGGACGGGTACGAGGGTTACCGCACCCACACCACCGAATCGACGGAAGCGGGCCGCGTGCTGGCCCTGCCGCAAATCCCGCGGCCGGAAAAAGAAGGCCGGGATGAAGAGACTCTGACCGTCTGGCGCGACAGCCTGGGTGAGCCGCGTGTCACGCCCGAAGAAACCCTGCGCACGCTGGAGTGCCGCCAGGCGGCACGCTGGCTGACGCAGCAGATCGAGGGCGGCCTGCACCCCAGGCACATCATGGTGCTGGCCCGCAAGCGCGACCGCCTGGCCGTGATGCAGGAAGAATTGCGCGAGCTGGGCATCCCGGCGCAGCAGCCCGAGAAGCGCGAGCTGGGGGAAGCGCCCGAGGTGCAGGACCTGGTGGCCCTGCTCGACGCGCTGGTCTCGCCGGCGCATGACCTTTCGCTGGCGCGCGCACTCAAGTCGCCGCTGTTCGGCGTCGGTGATGCAGAGCTGATCCAGCTGGCGCTGCGCCAGCGCGAGCAGAAAAGCCCGTGGTTCGACCTCCTGCAGACGGGGGAGGGTTTGCCAACGGCCTTGCAGGCCATCGGGACACAGCTGCAGCGTTGGAAACGCTGGCTGGACACGCTGCCGCCGCATGACGCGCTCGATGCCATCTACGACGACGGCGATGTGCTGGCGCGTTTCGTCGCGGCCGCGCCGCCCACCCTGCGCGAGAGCATGCAGGCCAATCTGCAGGCCCTGCGGGCGGCCGCCTTGCAGGTGGACGGGGCGCGTTACGCCACGCCCTATGCCTTTGTGCGCGCGCTCAAGGCCGGCGGCCTGCCGTCGCCCACCCTGGCCGATGCGGACGCGGTGCGCCTGCTGACCGTGCACGGCGCCAAGGGCCTGGAAGCGAAACTCGTGCTCCTGCTCGATACCGATGCGCCGGCCCAGCGTGCCCAGACCATGGGCGTGCTGCTGGACTGGCCGGGCGAAGCCGAGGCACCGCGCAGCTTCATCTTCCTGGCCAGCGAAAGCCGCCTGCCGCCCAGCGTGCGCGAGGCCATGGCCATCGAGGAAAGGGCGCGCCAGCGCGAGGAGCTCAATGCCCTCTACGTGGCCTTGACGCGCGCGCAGCAGCAACTGGTGCTGTCCTCGGTGCAGCCGCACCAGGCCCATAGCGGGAGCTGGTGGCAGCGCCTGCAGGTGGCTTGCGCGCCCATCGCCGCGCAGGACATCCCGACCACAGCACATGCCGAGGTGGCGCGGGCCGCGGACGCCATCGTGCTGCCCGTGCTGCCAAAGCTGCCGGCTGTGCCCGAGGCACGGGGGAGCCGACCCGCCGCGGCCCAGGCCTCGCCCACGCCCGAGGCCCTGCTGGGCCAGGCCATGCACCGCCTGCTGGAGTGGGCTGCCCAGGACGCCACGGGCTGGACGCCCGTGCAGGTGCAGCGCGCCGGGGCCGAGTTCGGCCTGGACGGGGCCCAGGCCCGCCAGGCCGCCGCCATGGCCCTGCGCATCCTGCAGGGCGAGGGGGCCTGGGCCTGGCGCTCCGGCGAGCTCAGCTGGCAGGGCAACGAGGTGCCGGTGACCCTGCAGGGCGGCGTGCGCCGCATCGACCGCCTGGTGCAGCGCAGGGATGGGACCTGGTGGGTGCTGGACTACAAGTCGGCGGCGCAGCCGCAGGCCCGGGAGGAATTACAGGCGCAGTTGCGCGACTATCGCGCCGCGGTGCAGGCGGCCAGCCCGGGTGAGACGGTGCGCGCGGCCTTTCTGAGCGCGCAGGGCAGCATGGAAGAAATCGAATGACCAGCATGAAACACCCCCTGAGCCGCTACGCGTCTCCCCCCTCTCTCGCCTTCGGCGGGAGGGGGGTGGCGCCGATGGCCCGGCCAAGCCGGTTCCATGGCACCCTTGGGTTGCGCTGCTTCATGGCATGCGTGTGGCGCTCCGGCGCAGTGGACAACTGAGATGCAAAAGAGAAAAGTAGCCGTGATCGGCGGCGGCCCGGCCGGCCTGATGGCGGCCGAGGTGCTGGTGCAAGCCGGCGTGGCGGTGGACCTGTATGACGCCATGCCCTCGGTGGGCCGCAAGTTCCTGCTGGCCGGCAAGGGCGGTTTGAACCTCACGCATTCCGAATCGGCGGACCGCTTCGCCGAACGCTATGGCGCGCGGCGCGCGCAGATCGAAGCGCTGCTGCGTGGTTTTGGGGCGCACGAACTGCGTGGGTGGGCACAGGGCCTGGGCATCGACACCTTCGTCGGCAGTTCGGGCCGCGTGTTCCCCAAGGACATGAAGGCCGCGCCCCTGCTGCGCGCCTGGCTGCAGCGCCTGCGCCATCCTGCGCATGGCGGCCCCGGCGTGCGGTTCCATATGCGGCATCGCTGGGTCGGCTGGGCGCCGGATGGCCGCACGCTGCGCTTCGAATCACCCGAGGGTGAGGTGCCGGTGCCGGCCGACGCCGTGGTGCTGGCCCTGGGTGGCGGCAGCTGGGCGCGCCTGGGCTCCAATGGCGCCTGGGTGCCGCTGCTGGCCGCGCGCGGCGTGGGCGTGGCGCCGCTGCTGCCGGCGAACTGCGGTTTTGACGTGGCCGTGTTGCGCCCTTTGCCGCCGGACGGCCAGGCCCTGCCGGTGCAGGCGGTGCCACCCGCTGCGGGCTGGAGCGAGTTCTTCGCCAGCCGCTACGCCGGCCAGCCCTTCAAGACCGTGTCCATCCGCTGCACGGACAGCCAGGGCCGCCTTTTCGAGCGCAAGGGTGAATTCGTCGCCACCGTCACCGGCGTGGAAGGCAGCCTGATCTACGCCGCGTCCAGCCTCCTGCGCGAGGAGATCATCCGCACGGGCCACGCCACGCTGCAGCTGGACCTGCTGCCGGACATGAGCCCCGAACGCGTGCTGGCCGAGGTGTCGCACCCGCGCGGCTCGCGTTCGCTGTCCAGCCATCTCAAGAGCCGGCTGGGCATCGACGGCATCAAGGCGGCGGTCCTGCACGAACTGCTGAGCAAGGAAGCCATGCATGACCCCGCCACATTGGTGCGCGCCATCAAGTCCCTGCCTTTGCGGCTCGTGGCCGCACGCCCCATCGACGAGGCCATCAGTAGCGCGGGGGGTGTGCTCTTTGAGGTGCTGGACGAGCATCTGATGTGCGAGGCCCTGCCCGGTGTGTTCTGCGCCGGCGAGATGCTGGACTGGGAGGCGCCGACCGGTGGGTATCTGCTGACGGCCTGTTTTGCGAGTGGCAAGCGGGCCGCAGAGGGGGTACTCGGTTTCCTGGGCCAGCAAAGGAAAAAGCCGCACTGAATGCGGCTTTTCTTGAATGAGGTTGACAGACCTTGACCCCGGCACTGACTCCACAGTTAGGGCTGCTTGGTTCCCCACCTGACCCGGTTGGCCGCTTCACCATGCGGGAAGGCCTGTCGCTTTGTATTGTAAGGGCTGGTGGCCGAACTTAAAGGCCGCCGGTCCAGAAAATCGCTGCGATCCACACCGTAGAATCCAGCGCATGTCTTATCTCGTGCTCGCCCGCAAATACCGGCCGAAGAGCTTCACCGAAATGGTGGGCCAGGAGCATGTGGTGCGGGCGCTGGGCAATGCGCTGCAGACGCAGCGTCTGCACCATGCCTACCTCTTCACCGGCACGCGCGGCGTGGGCAAGACCACGGTCTCGCGCATCCTGGCCAAATCGCTCAACTGCCTGGGCCCGGACGGGCAGGGCGGTATCACCGACCAGCCCTGCGGCGTCTGCCAGGCCTGCACCGACATCGACACCGGCCGCTTCGTCGACTACACCGAGCTCGACGCCGCTTCCAACCGCGGCGTGGACGAGGTGCAGGCCCTGCTGGAGCAGGCGGTCTACAAGCCGGTGCAGGGGCGTTTCAAGGTCTTCATGATCGACGAAGTCCACATGCTCTCGAACACGGCCTTCAACGCCATGCTCAAGACGCTGGAGGAGCCGCCCGAGTACCTCAAGTTCGTGCTGGCCACGACCGACCCGCAGAAGGTGCCGGTCACGGTGCTGTCGCGCTGCCTGCAGTTCAATCTGCGGCCCATGGCGCCCGAGACGGTGCTGGAGCATCTGGTCAAGGTGCTGGCCGCCGAGAACGTGCCGGCCGAGCCGGCGGCGCTGCGCCTGATTGCGCGCGCGGCCCGCGGCTCCATGCGCGATGCGTTGTCGCTGACCGATCAGGCCATCGCCTTCGGCTCGGGCCAGTTGCAGGAGGCCATGGTGCGCCAGATGCTGGGCAGCGCGGACCGCTCGCATGTGTACACGCTCATCGACGCCTTGGCGCGTGGGGATGGCAAGACCGTGGTGGACACCTCGGAGACCCTGCGCGTCAACGGCCAGAGCGCCGCCTCCACGCTGGAGGAGATGAGCGTGGTGCTGCAGCGCATGGCCGTGCTGCAGGCCGTGCCCGACAGCGCCGACGCATCCGATGCCGAAGCCGCCGAAACAGCGCGCCTGGCGGCCCTGCTGCCGGCCGACGAGACGCAGCTGCTCTACAGCCTGTGCCTGCACGGCCGCGGCGAACTGGGCCTGGCGCCCGACGAGTACGCCGCCTTGACCATGGTGCTGCTGCGCCTGCTGGCCTTCAAGCCCGGCACGGCCCCGGCCGGCGGTTCGTCGGAAAAAAAAACACTGAAATCGCCTGAGGCGGCTCCGCGGTCCCAGCCCGTGATGGCGGTGCCGCAGGCTGCGGCAGCTGCCGCGCCCAGGCCGGCGGCAGCGCCGCCATCGGCACCCACGCCTCCTTTGGCCGCGCGTCCCATCGCGGCCCCCACGCCGGCCCCGGTTCGTACGCCGCCGGGCCAGGTGCTGTCCGTGGTCGATGCTGCCCATCCCACCCCGCCTGCAATGCCTGTGGCCGGCGCGTCCGCCGCCGCCAAGGTGATGGCGGTGCCGGTGCGCGTGGCGCCCGAGTCGCGCGCCGATGCGCCCGCGCCCGGTGCCAGCCAGGGCTCGCCCCTGGTGCCGACCGAGGAGGGCGCCTACTGGCATCTCACGGTGCAAAAGCTGGTGGCCGGCGAGGCCGTGACCGCGCTGGTGCGCGAACTGGCCCTGCAGTCGCAGCTGGTGGCGCGCGACAGCGACCAGTGGCTGCTGCGCGTGGAGCGTGAATCGCTCAACTCCCCATCCAGCCGCGAACGCCTGCAGGCGGCGCTGCAGGCGGCGGGACACAGCGTGACGCTGGCCGTGGAGATCGGCCGCGTGGGCGACAGCCCCGCCAGGCGCAATGCCGCGGCCGCGGCCGAGAAACAGCAGGCCGCGGAAAAACTGATCTACGAAGACCCCTTCGTGCAGACCATGATGCGAGACTTCGGCGCGAAAATCGTGCCCGGCAGCATCAAACCCATCGACACCAACGCTTAAGGAACACCATGTTCAACAAAGGACAACTCGCCGGCCTCATGAAGCAGGCCCAGGCCATGCAGGACAACCTGAAGAAGGCCCAGGAGGAGCTGGCCTTCATCGAAGTGAGCGGAGAGTCCGGCTCGGGCATGGTCAAGGTGCTCATGACCTGCAAACACGAGGTCAAGCGCATCACCATCGACCCCAGCCTGCTGAATGATGACAAGGACATGCTGGAAGACCTGGTGGCCGCCGCCTTCAACGACGCCGTGCGCAAGGCCGAGGAGACCAGCCAGGCCAAGATGGGCAAGCTGACGGCGGGCATGCCGGGTCTCCCGGGCGGCATGAAGCTTCCTTTCTGAGGGCTGCTGCGCGTGCGTGATGCATCGTTGCGGGGCCCGTCGGGACATCCTCATGGACGTTCAGTCCATTCCGGTTTCCCGCCACCCGCGCCTCGCCTGACGCCCGCTCGCTACGCCCCGAGCCCTGCTTGGTAAACCCATGTCCAACGCCCATACGCTAGACGCCCTGATCCAGGCCTTGCATCGCCTGCCGGGGGTGGGTGTGAAGTCGGCCTCGCGCATGGCTTTCCATCTGCTGCAGCACGACCGCGAGGGCGCCCAGCTGCTGGCCCGCGCGCTGCAGGAGGCCGCCACCAGCGTGCGCCACTGCAGCCGTTGCCATACCTTCAGCGAGGCCGAGGTCTGTGCCACCTGCCTGGACCCGGCGCGCGACGCCAGCAAGCTCTGCGTGGTGGAGACGCCGGCCGACCAGATGGCGCTGGAGCGCACCGGCGCCTACAAGGGCCTGTACTACGTGCTCATGGGCAAGCTCAGCCCGCTGGACGGCATCGGCCCGCGCGACATTGGAATCAAAACCTTGCTGGAGCGGGCCAGCGACGGCACCGTGAGCGAGGTCATCCTGGCCACCAATTTCACGGCCGAGGGCGAGGCCACGGCGCACGTGATCGCCGAGGCGCTCAAGACACGCGGCGTGGCCTTCACGCGGCTGGCGCGCGGCGTGCCCATCGGCAGCGAACTCGAATACGTGGATCTGGGCACGATTGCACACGCGCTCGTGGATCGGCGCTGAGCGGGTTCAACGATAATGCCGGCTGATTTCGAAAGCCATACGGCGCATCTTCATCTGACAAAAACATCATGACCTTTGCCCGCTTCACCCTGGCCTACTGGTGTGTCCTGATCGCCGCGCTCCTGCCCCTCCTCTGTGCCTGGATCGCCAAGTCCGGCATGATGGGCAAGCCCCGGCGCGAGGGCGGTTTCGACAACGAGAACCCGCGCGCCTGGCTGGACCGGCAGACCGACTGGCGCGCCCGTGCCCATGCGGCGCAGCAGAACAGCTTCGAGGTGCTGCCCTTTTTCATCGGCGCGGTCATCATTGCGCACCAGCTGGGCGCCCACCAGGCGCGGCTGGATGTGCTGGCTTTCCTTTTCATCTTCCTGCGCCTGTTCTACATCATGGCCTACGTCGCAGGGATGGGGACGGCGCGCTCGGTGGTCTGGGCGGTGGGGTTCGCCGTCAACATCGCCATTCTGTTTCTCGGTTATCGCTGAGCCTGGCGCGCGCCCTGCGTTAGGTGTAAACCCGCTCGGGATGTTTCCTGATGCGGGTTTTTTTGCGTCTTGATAGGCTGCATGCATCAAGATCGTCTGTGTCTCGGGAGTTATCAAAAATGTCCACCCCACGCATCAACCGCCGCCGGTTCACGGCCGGGGCCACGCTGATGGCCGCCACGCTGGCCGCGCCGGCCCTGCGTGCCCAGAACCGGCCGGAAAAAACCAGGGTGGCCATCGCCGTCGGGGGCAAGGCCTCGTTCTACTACCTGCCGCTCACGCTGGCCGAGCAGCTGGGCTACTTCAAGGCCGAGGGGCTGGAGGTCGAGATCAGCGACTTTGCCGGCGGCGCGCGCGCGCTGCAGGCCGTGGTGGGCGGCTCGGCCGATGTGGTCAGCGGTGCCTACGAGCACACCATCAATTTGCAGAACAAGGGACAGATGTTCCAGGCCTTCGTGCTGCAGGGGCGCGCGCCACAGATTGCGCTGGGCATCTCCACCAAGAACCTGCCCGGCTACAAGTCGGTGGCCGATCTCAAGGGCAAGAAGATCGGCGTGACGGCGCCGGGCTCCTCCACCAATATGATGGCCAATCTGGTGCTCTCGCGCGCCGGCATCAAGGCGGGGGACGTCAGTTTCATCGGCGTGGGCACCTCGGCGGGTGCGCTGACGGCCCTGCGCTCGGGCCAGATCGACGCGATCTGCAACATCGACCCGGTCATGACCATGCTGGAGCAGAAGGGCGACGTGCGCATCGTCTTCGACACGCGCACGCTCAAGGGCACGCGCGAGGTCTTTGGCGGCCTCATGCCAGCGGCCTGCCTGTACGCCCCGCAGGACTTCGTGCAGAAAAATCCCAATACCGCGCAGGCCCTGACCAACGCCATCGTGCACGGCCTCAAGTGGCTGCAGACGGCCGGGCCGGGCGACATCATCAAGACCGTGCCCGAGTCCTACCTGCTGGGGGACCGTGGGCTCTACCTGGCTTCTTTCGAGAAGGTGCGCGAGTCCATTGCCCTCGACGGTGTCTTCCCGGAGGAAGGCGGCAAGACGGCCCTGCGCGCCCTGGCCAGCTTCGACGCCACACTCAAGGCCGACAAGATCGACCTGTCCAAGACCTATACCAACCAGTTCGCGGCCCGCGCCAAGGCCCGCTTCAAGGCCTGAGAGCCGCTGTGATCACCGGTCGCTCGCGGCCGGTGATTTCTGGTATACCGTTGCCCAGATGAGCTTTTCCTGGCAGGGGCGGACGCGATGTCTGACGGTCGCCGCTTCCCTGTCCGTGTATCCACCGTCAGCAGGGGACCTTCATGATCGACCGTGTTCGCCGCCTTCTCGTGCTTGCTTCAGCCGCATGGCTGACCGCCTGCGGTTCTGGCGCCATAGGCCCCGAGCGCAATATCAACGATCCGACCAATTCCCTGGTCTTTGCCTACGTCGACATGTCCGATGCGCCGACCAAGATCGATGGCGCCAGCCTCAAGCCCCAGGGCGAGGAGGGCTACTGGCACATGAACGTGGCCAAGGATGGCCAGCTGCTGACCCAGCCCTACCTGCCCCCGGGGGCCTACCAGATCGCCACGCTGGAGGGCTCGGGCTTTTTCGCCGGCAACAATGTCTACCGCTTCCCGACCTATGGCCGCAACGAGACGGCCGTGCGCATCCAGAAGCCCGGTATCTACTTCATGGGCGCCTACCGCTACGTCAAGGTCAAGACCGGTGTCTTCGAAGCGGGCAAGTTCGCCATCCAGCGGGTCAAGTCACCGTCCGAGCTTGATCTCTTGCAGCGCGTGCAGAAAGAGGATTGGGTCAAGGGCACGCAATGGGAGGCACGTCTGCGCAACCGCATCGCGGAATTGCAGAAATGAAGCGCCCTGCCCATCCGCTTCACTCCCTGGGCAGGCTGCTGGCCCTGGGCGGGGCGCTGGTGCTGCTGTCGGCCTGCGTGCCGACCAGCCGCATCAAGCCGGTCGAGACCCTGGCCGAGGTGCAGGCTGGCGAAACCCTGCTGGTGGGGCGCATCGAACTGGATCCGCCGCTCAAGCCCGGCGAACAGAAACTCAGCGAACGTTATGCGCAATACGAGCGCCTGGCCCTGGTGATCGTGGGCGATGAGCCGCGCGAGATGGACAGCCTGGGCCTGGGCGACCTCAGGCAGCGCATCAACGCGCCCTTCGGCAAGCACTTCTTCGTCAGCCATCCGGCCCAGCCCTTGTACATCCTCAAGTCCTGGGTCGTGATGTACGCCAAGATCGAGGTCAGCGCTGGCAACTCGTCCAGGCCGGCCGATACGACCGCGCCCCTGCAAGGCATCTTCCGCGTCGATGTGCGACCCGGCGACAGGGCGGTCTATATCGGCACCATCCGCTACCACCGCGACGAGTTCTTCGGGACCACCCAGGTCGTGGTGCGCGACGATTACGCCAGCGCCAACACCGAGTTCCAGCGCCGTTTTGGTCGCAGCGTGAGTTTGCGCAAATCCCTGGCTGTTCCGGTGGCCCGTCCCTGAGACACCGGATCGCATGAGCACAGGCTCGCACCACGCGCTCGAACTGCTGGGCATCACCTGCACCTTCGCGGCGCCGGGTGGCGGGTCGTCCTACACGGCCGTGGCCGACACCACGCTGCGCGTGGGGGCCGGGGAGTTCGTCTCCGTGGTCGGCCCCACCGGCTGCGGCAAGTCCACCCTGCTCAATGTCGCCGCCGGCCTGCTGGCGCCCCGTGCGGGTCAGGTGCGTGTGTTCGGCGAACCCCTGCAAGGCCTGAACCGGCGCGCCGGCTACATGTTCCAGACCGAGGCCCTGCTGCCCTGGCGCAGCGCCCTGGACAACGTGATGCTGGGCCTGCAGTACCGCGGCATGCCCGAGCCGCAAGCCCGCGCGCAGGCGCAGGACTGGCTGGCCCGCGTGGGCCTGGCCGGCTTCGGCGACCGCTATCCGCACCAGCTCTCCGGCGGCATGCGCAAGCGCGCGGCCCTGGCCCAGACCCTGGTGCTGGACCCGGACATCATCCTCATGGACGAGCCCTTCAGCGCTTTGGACATCCAGACGCGCCAGCTGATGGAAGACGAGGTGCTGGAGCTCTGGAGCGCGGGCGAGGGGCGCCGGGCCGTCCCAAGGCCCGGGCCGACCCCCTCGGGGGGTGGGCGCAGCGCGCCCGGGGGCCCAAACGGACGCAAGGCCGTGCTGTTCATCACCCACGACCTGGACGAGGCCATCGCCATGAGCGATCGTGTGGTGGTGCTGTCAGCCGGACCGGCCACGCGACCGATCGGCGAGTTCGGCATCGACCTGGCGCGCCCGCGCCATGTGGCCGAGGTGCGCGGCACCCCGCGTTTCATCGACTTGCACCGGCAGATCTGGGATGTGTTGCGCGAAGAGGTGCTCAAGGGCTACCAGCAGCAATTGCGCAAGGCGGCCTGAGATGAACCTCTGGCAACGTTTCAAACCCCGCACCGGCAATCTGCGCCTGTGGCAGATCGGCGTGCTGCTGGTCTTCCTGGGCCTGTGGCAACTGGCCTCGCGCGATGCGCAGCTGGCTTTTTTCCTGGGCCAACCCATCCAGGTGGCCGGGCGTGTCTGGTCCTGGTTCCTGCCCTGGGCGGTGGCGCCGAACCTGCTTTTCCCCGATGGCCTGGCCGGCAATGCCGACATCTACCGCCATCTGGGCACCACGCTGCTGGAGACCCTGCTGGCCTTCGGCATCGGCACCGTGCTGGGCCTGGTCTGCGGCCTGTGGCTGGCGCTTGCGCCCCTGGCCAGCGCCATCCTCGATCCCTACCTCAAGGCGGCCAATGCCATGCCGCGCGTGATCCTGGCGCCCATCTTCGCCATGTGGTTCGGCCTGGGGATCTGGAGCAAGGTGGCGCTGGCCGTGACCCTGGTGTTTTTCATCGTCTTCTTCAACGTCTACCAGGGCGTGCGCGAGGTCAGCCCCGTGGTGCTGGCCAACGCCCGCATGCTGGGCGCCAACCAGCGCCAGCTGCTGCGCACCGTTTACCTGCCCAGCGCCACGGCCTGGGTGTTCTCCAGCCTGCACACCTCGGTGGGCCTGGCTTTCGTGGGGGCGGTGGTGGGGGAGTACCTGGGCTCGGCGCGCGGCGTGGGTTACCTGATCCTGCAGGCCGAGGGTACCTTCGATGTCAACACGGTGTTTGCCGGCATCGTGGTGCTGACCGCGTTCGCGCTGCTGCTCGACGGCCTGGTCGGGCGCATCGAGCGCCGCCTGATGAAGTGGCAGCCGCGTGCCGGTGAAACGCAGAAGCTGTAGGGGACGAGCCTGCCGGCGCCGGTCTACATGAAGACCACGACCGTGGCGCCGGGCTTGAACGTCGCCGATTCGTCGACCTTGTTCCAGCGTGCCACGGCACTGATGGGCAGCCGGTAGCGCTGGGCGATGTTGGAGACCGTATCGCCGCGCCGACCCACCTTGAGCACGGTACGGCGTGCGCCGTTCGCCGGGCGCGCCGTCTGCTCGCGCGCGAGGTGCAACTGGCCGTTGTCGGCGATGCGCTCGGTCACGTCGCGCACCTGGTTGGCCGGGCGCGGCACCAGCAGCGTGGAGCCGGCGCGGATGAGCATGCGCGGCGGGATGCGGTTGACGTAGCGCAGGTCGGCCTCGCTCATCTTCACCTGCTGGGCCGCTTCGGCGGGCTGCATGGTGCGCGGCGCGATCCAGACCGTCCAGCTTGCCAGCCGCGCGCCGGCATGGGCCTGGAGGTTGCGCAGGAAGAGGGCGGCGTTGTCCCAGGGCAGCAGGATCTGCGGCGTGCCGGCGGCCAGGATGACCGGGCGGTGCAGCGAGGGGTTGAGCGCCTTGAAATCTTCCAGCGGCACCTCGGCCAGCTTGGCCATCAGCGCGACGTCGATGTCGCGGGTGATGGTGACCGTGTCGAAATAGGGATGGTTCTCGATCACCGGCAGCTTGACCCGGAAGGCCTCGGGTCGGGCCACGATGTTCTTCATGGCCTGCAGCTTGGGAATGTAGTACCGGGTTTCCATCGGCATGTTCAGGTCCAGATAGCCCCCGCCCTTGCCGGCGCGCTTGTTCTTGGCGATGGCGCGCCCCACGCTGCCTTCGCCCCAGTTGTAGGAGGCCAGGGCCAGGTGCCAGTCGCCGAACATGCCGTAGAGACGCTCCAGGTAGTCCAGCGCCGCCTGGGTGGAGGCCAGCACATCGCGCCGGTCGTCGCGGAAGGCGTTCTGCTTGAGCTGGTAGAGCTTGCCGGTGCTGGGGATGAATTGCCACATGCCGGCGGCGCGCGCGTGCGAGTAGGCCTGCGGGTTGTAGGCACTCTCGATGAAGGGCAGCAGGGCCAGTTCGGTCGGCAGGCCGCGACGCTCGATTTCCTCGACGATGTGAAAGAGGTACTTGCGCGAGCGCTCGGCCATGTTCTCCAGGTCCTCGGAGCGCGCGGCGTACCACTGCTCGCGCCCGGGCACCAGTTCGCTCTCCAGGTCGGCCATGGAAAAACCGCGGCGGATGCGCTCCCAGAGGTCGGCGGGGGCGGTCGTGGTCGCCACGGCGCGGGACGTGGGCACTTGCTGGGCGATGGGTGTCAGGGCCCCGGCCGGGTATTCCGGGGGGCGCCCGAAGAGGGTGGACGGGCCGTCAGGCTGGGTGCGGGAGGCAGGGGCCGCCGTTTGCGGTTCTGTCGTGGCGGTGCTCTCGCTCAAGCCGGTGCTGGCGCACCCGCTCAGCGCAAGCAGCAGACCGGCCAGGGAAAGAGGGCTGAAAAATTTCATTTGAACTGGTTCTTCCACTCGCGCAGGGACGCGAAAACGCTGACGTCGTCGGCAGCTGCTGCACGGGCCTGCACGGCGCGGGCCACGGGGGGCTGGCGCGAGCGCAGGAAGGGGTTGATGTCGCGCTCGATGGCGATGGTGGAGGGCAGGGTGGGCAACTGGCGTGCCCGCAGGGCTTCGCACTGCCGGCTGTAATCCTGCAACGCCGCGTTGTCGGGTTCGACGGCGCGCGCAAAGCGCAGATTGCTCAGGGTGTACTCATGCGCGCAGCACACGCGTGTGCTGGCGGGCAGGGCGGCCAGGCGGTCCAGCGAGGCCAGCATCTGCGCCGGCGTGCCTTCGAAGAGGCGGCCGCAGCCGCCCGAGAACAGGGTGTCGCCGCAGAACAGCAGGGGCTGGGACGCCGCTGCGCCGGGGTCATGAAAATACGCGATGTGGCCGGCGGTGTGGCCGGGCACGTCGAGCACCGTGAAATGCAGGCCCAGCAGGTCCAGCGTGTCGCCGTCGCTCAGGCGCTGCAGCGGCTCGGGCATGGTCTCGCCGGCCGGGCCGTAGACGGCGGCGCCGGTGGCCGTGCGCAGGGCGTCCACGCCACCGACATGGTCGGCGTGGTGGTGGGTGACTAGAATCGCGCTGAGTTGCAGACCGTGGGCCTGCAAAGCCTGCAACACCGGTTGCTCATCACCGGGGTCGACGACGAGAGCCTGGTGGCCGTCATGCAGCATCCAGATGTAGTTGTCGTCGAAGGCGGGCAATGGAAGCAGAGTCATGAATGAGCGAATTATAGGTTTGGAGGACTGGTTTGAGACCCCCGCGGGTCGTTATCTGTTGGCGTGGGAACAACAGCAGTTCGATCGTCTGGTGGTCGATATCTTCGGCTACCACGCCCTGCAACTGGGCCTGCCCGCGCTCGATGCGCTGTCCGCCAACCGCATGTCGCACCGCTGGCTGGCCACCAGCCATGCCGTGGTGCCCGGGGCGGCGAACCCGCGCGCGGCCTTGCTGAGTGACTACGCGGCCCTGCCTTTCCCCGAGGCCAGCCTGGACCTGGTGGCTCTGCCGCACACGCTGGACAGCCATCCCGATCCGCACGCCGCCTTGCGCGAGGTGGCGCGCGTGCTGGTGCCGGGAGGCCGTGTGGTGCTCAGCGGCTTCAACCCGGCCAGCCTGTGGGGCCTGCGGCTGCGGCAGGAGCACCTGTGCCGACGCTTGAATGTGGGCAAGCCGCTCTTGCCGCAGCCCATGGAATTCATCGGCAACTGGCGCATGCGCGACTGGCTGCGCCTGCTGGACTTCGAGATCGAAGTGGGACAGCACGGCTGCTATCGGCCCCTGCTGGGCAGCGAGACCTGGCTCAAGCGCTGGCGCTGGATGGACCGTGCCGGTGCGCGCTGGTGGCCTTTTTTCGGCGCGGTGTACTGCCTGGTCGCGGTCAAGCGCGTGCACGGCGTGCGCCTGCTGGAGCCCGCATGGCGCAAGGTGGGGAGCCAGGCCACGGGCACGGTGCCGCTGGTGCGCCGCAGCGGCGACAATCACGCCCATACGAGCAACGGAACCCACGAGTGAACACAGTCGAGATTTATACCGATGGCGCCTGCAAGGGCAACCCCGGCCCGGGCGGTTGGGGCGTGCTGCTCAAGTCCGGCGGCGTGGAGAAGGAGCTGTACGGCGGCGAGCGCGAGACCACCAACAACCGCATGGAGATGCTGGCCGTGATCATGGCGCTGGAGTCGCTCAAGCGCCCCTGCCACGTGATCCTGCACGCCGACAGCCAGTACGTGCTCAAGGGCATCAATGAATGGCTGGCCGGCTGGAAGGCCAAGGGCTGGAAGACCGCGGCCAAGCAGCCGGTCAAGAACGTGGACCTGTGGCAGCGCCTGGATGCGCTGGTGGCGGGTGGCGGCCACCGCATCGATTGGCGCTGGGTCAAGGGCCATGACGGCGACCCGGGCAACGAGCGGGCCGATGCGCTGGCCAACCGGGGGGTCGAGCAGGTGCTGGGGCTGCGCTGAACAAGTCCCCACCGCGTGCTGCATCCCCGCAGCGGGCGGTCTGCGGCGTTGCAAATCCTCGCCATAGCTTGGGCTATGGCTGTGGTTTGCGCTTTGCATCCCATCCCGTTGCGGGGCGCAGCCCATCGCCAAGACTTATTCAGCGCAGCCTTCGGTCGTTTGTAAAGATGGCGCAAAGCCGCGCGTGACATGCCGGCCCTAAGGGCTATTGCGCATGCGGAAACAGGCGGTGACTGTTACAGTCATCAGCTGTCTCGCTTCATCCTGGGCGGGGAAACAGCCCGAGTTTCCGATTCATCCATGGCTTCCAAATTTCTTTACCCGGTGATCGCCGTTGTCGGCATCGTGGCGGCTTCCGGTGCCGCGTGGTGGTACCAGAACAAGGCGCCGGCGGCCGCGAGCCGTGCAAGTGTCGCCAGCCCGGCCTCGGGTGGCGTCTCCGCCGCCGCAGGACCGGCACGCCCGGTCACCGTGGAGGTGGCCAAGGTCCAGAGCATGAAGCTGACGGACGATGCGCAGGCCGTGGGCAGCCTGCGTTCGCGCCAGAGCGTGATGCTGCGCCCCGAGGTCAGCGGGCGCATCAGCCAGCTCAATTTCCGTGACGGTGAACGCGTGCGCAAGGGGCAGTTGCTGGTGCAGTTCGACGACCAGCTGCCACAGGCCCAGGTCAAGCAGAGCCAGGCCGAGCTGTCCATCGCCCAGGCCAACCACAAGCGCAACCAGGAGTTGCTGGCCCAGAATTTCGTCAGCCAGCGTTCGCTGGACGAGAGCGCGGCCAATCTGGAGGTGGCGCAGGCCAAGCTGGCCTTGGCGCAGGCCACCGCTGCGCGCCTCAAGATCCTGGCGCCCTTCGACGGCATCGCCGGCATACGCAATGTCAACGTCGGGGACTACCTCAAGGACGGCGCCGATATCGTGAACCTGGAAGACATCGACACCGTCTACGTGGACTACCGCCTGCCCGAGCGCCACCAGACCCAGGTCAGGCCGGGACAGAAGGCGAGCGTCGAGCTCGATGCGCTGCCAGGACGCACGTTCGAGGCGCGGGTCCAGGCGGTCGATCCGCTGATCGATGCCAACGGCCGCTCGATCGGCGTGCGCGCCAGCATCACGAACCGCCAGCTGCAGCTGCGACCGGGCATGTTTGCGCGCGTGAGCACCGTGTTCGGGGTGCGTGAAAAAGCCCGCGTGATCCCCGAAGAGGCCATCGTGCCGCAGGGGGGGCGGCAGTTCGTCATCAAGCTGGTGCCGGGGCCGGACAACGACGGCCTGGTGTCGCAGCGTGTCGCGGTCAAGGTGGGGATGCGCCGTCCGGGCCAGGTCGAGATTCTGGAAGGACTCAAGGAAGGCGATACCGTCGTCACGGCCGGGCAGCAGCGCCTGCAGCGCGACGGCAGCCCGGTCCGGGTGCTGGAACTGAGCCGCCCGGTCAATTGAACAGAGGCGCCAGGAGCCACCATGCAACTGCCTGAAATAGCCATCCGCCGGCCGGTGTTCGCCACCGTGCTCTCGTTGCTGGTGCTGCTGATCGGCGCGGTGAGTTTCACCAAGCTGCCGGTGCGCGAGTACCCCAAGATCGACGAGCCGGTCGTCACGGTCACCGTGCGCTACGCCGGCGCCTCGGCCGAGGTGGTGGAGTCGCAGGTGGCAAAGCCGCTGGAGGACTCGATCGCCGGCATCGACGCGGTGGACGTCATCACCTCGATCGCGCGCGCCGAGCAAGCGCAGATCACCGTGCGCTTCCGCCTGGAGAAGGACGCCGACGCCGCTGCCGCCGAGGTGCGCGACCGCACGGCGCGCGTGCGCAACAAGCCGCCGCAGGCCATCGACGAGCCGGTCATCGCCAAGGTCGAGGCCGATGCCTTCCCGGTGATCTGGCTGGCCTTTTCCAGCGACAC
>JACCDS012384356.1_pt1 | contig 18023 bp, 22 predicted proteins | sample 7446441 | NCBI WGS metagenome assembly JACCDS01 (sample SAMN15323445, study PRJNA562643) | freshwater metagenome | isolation source: river surface water | place: USA:Blue River Watershed | collected 2017-08-17
CCGCTCGGCGCCGATCCCCGTGCATGCGGTGATGGTGCGGGAGCGGCACCGCCTGCCCAAGCTGCGCGCCTGCGTCGAACACTGGGCCGGCTGGCTGGCCGGGGCCGGTCAGCAGGGCGATCAGCCGGCCGGCCCCGCCTCGTAGAGCTCCAGCGGCAACCCGTCCGGATCGGCGAAGAAGACGAAGCGCCGGCCGGTCAGCTCGTCCAGCCTCACGGGCTCGACGACCACGCCGCGGGCCTCCAGCAGGGTCTTGCAGGCTTCGACATCGGCCACCGAGAAGGCCAGGTGGCGCAGCCCGCGAGCCTCGGGCCAGGACGGGCGCGGCGGGGCGCCGGGGAAGGTGAACAGCTCCAGCTGGCCGCCGTCGGGCAGGGCGAGGTCGACCTTCCAGGACTGGCGGGCCTCGCGCCAGGTCTCGGCGATGACCCGCAGCCCGAGCAGGTCGACGTAGAAGCGCTTGGAGACCTCGATGTCGGCGCAGATCAGCGCGACGTGGTGGATGCGTTGCAGCATGGTGGATCGATGGTCGGGTGCGTCAGGCGTGGTCCGCCGCCACATGGCGCTGGCCGCCGGCCAGGTCGGGCAGGGCGACGATGCGCAGGATCGCGGCGGCGACGTCATCGGCCGGCCGCAGCTCGCCGTCGGCCTGTCGGCGGATGAAGCGCGCCACCTCCGGGAAGTCGGCCGGCGACTGCTGGCGGATCAGCGCCTGCATGGCGGTGTCCATCACGCCCGGGTCGACGTTGATGGCGATGAAAGGGTTTGGCTCGCCGGCCTGTTCGGCGGCGACGGCGTGGATGAAGTTCTCCAGCCCCGCCTTGGCCGCGCAGTACAGCGACCAGCCCGCATAACCCTTGTGCGCCGCGCCGGACGACACGCTGGCCAGCACCTTGCGGCAGGGCAGCGCCTGGAACTGCCCGATCACGGCGGCCATGAAGAGGATCGCCGACGTGAAGTTGGCCTGCAGATTGGCCTGCACGGCGGCCGGGTCCTTGTGCGATGCCGGCCCGATCGGATCGAGCACGCCGGCGTTGCTGACCACGACCAGTTCATCGATCACCGCGCCCGGCCCCAGCGCGTCGACACATCGGGCCAGCGCCGGCTTGACGACCGTCTCGATCTGGCCGGGCTCGGCCAGATCCACCCGGACCGAACCCGCGTGCGGCGCCCCGCGCGAGAACTCCAGCACCTGCCAGCCTTGCCGCTGCAGCTGGTGATGAAGGGCAAGGCCCAGACCGCGAGAGCCGCCGGTGAGGATCGCCAGACGCATGTGAGAGGTCTCCGATGTCGAGGGAAGTCAGGTGAGGGCGCCGACAGCGGTCGACGCCCTGTCGCGTTCAGCGGCGCGACGCCAGCCAGCCCTGCCAGGCCGGCGGCAGGATCTGCCGCAGCCGCTGGCTCATGCGGGCCTCGTGGCGTTGCCAGACGATGCCCAGGCCGATGATCGAGAAGCCGACGGCCGTGAGCGCGAACGGAAAGAGCATGCTGTCGCGGAACACCTCATGGGCCAGCTGGCTGACGTAGACCGAGATGCCCAGACCGCCGAAGACCACGAAGACCCGGCGCGCCAGCATCGCCCCCACGGCCAGCAGCAGCAGGTTGATGCCGAGGTAGCCGAACCATGCCGGCTGGCTGGACGACTGCAGCAGCGACAGCCCGGACCAGAAGGTCATCACACCGAACAGGTAGAGCCAGAAGGCATGGTCATCGTTGCTGCGGTCGCGCAGGTCGACCCAGAGCGCCAGCAGCGTCATCAGCAGTCCGAACCACAGCGACACGAACTTGCGCAGGCTCCAGTCGACGTCAGGCATGTCGAACAGGTAGGGCACCAGGTCCATGCTCAGGTACCACAGCGTCACGGCCAGCGGCATCACCAGGAAGGGCAGCCGGTAGCGCCACAGCATCACGGCGGCGGCGACCAGCGTGGCCAGTTCCATCCACAGCCAGCGCCAGTCGATCACGCGGTGATAGTCGGCGTAGTCGCGCTCGGTGTCCATCGAGCCAGTGGCCACCTGCAGGCCATAGACTGCCAGCGGCGTCAGCACGACCACGAAGGTGGCGACGATGCCCGCCGGCACGCGCAGCTTCATGCCGTGCAGCAGCCGCTCGGTCGCCAGCAGACCGGCCAGCGCATAGGCCAGCGACAGGCCGAACAGGCCCCAGCCGCCGAACATCATCCAGCCCAGGCTCATGAACATCGACATCGCGCCGATCGCCAGCAGTCCGCCAAGGTAGTAGAGGATGTGCGAGGCGCGAAACGTCGCGGTGCGCTGCGACTGGGCGTCCAGGTGCAGCCAAAGCGGTTCGACCTGTGCGGGCTGCAGCAGGCCGAGCCGGGCTGCCTCGTCAAGGTGGGTGCGGGTGATGTTCATGGGGAGGGGATCGATGGGTAAAGACACCGATCAGCGGTAGCCCGGAAGTTCGACTCTACGCGCAAGGCTTCCGGTGCCGACGGGCTTGCCGTCGTTGCCCGGTCCGGGGTTGCTGATCATGGCCGTGTTGAGAATGGCGTCGGACTGCATCCTCATCACCACGTGCGAGACGATCGGAATGCGTCCCTGGGTGATCAGGTACTGCTTGAAGGGGTCTCCCGCGCCTGCACCGAGCATGTCCAGGGCCCAGGTGTAGAAAGGGCCCACCAGGGGCATCTGCTTGCGGCTGGGGATGCCGTAGGTGATGCGCAGCTTGAGCAGGTTCGCATCGAGCAGCGTCTGGCCGCTGGCATTGCGCTTCGGGTCGCTGTTGCAGCCGGGCACGTCGCGCGGGCAGATCAGCTCGTCGAGGCCGACGTTCGGAATCACCGGCGCGCGCGCCCTCAGCATCATCTTGAGGGCCGGACTGGCGTAGTCGTCGAAGCTCTCGCGGGTTGGCGACAGGATCTCGATGCGCAGCGCCGTGGACATGTCGGTCGATGCCAGCAGGGCGCTTTCGGCCAGCTCCGCCCTGGTTCGTCCGCCGCCGTAGTAGGGCAGCATGCCCTGGATGAAGGCCCGGGTGATGGTGGCCTCACTGGCGTTGCCCAGCGATCCGGCCCGGGCGGCCTCGAAGGTCGCGTAGTTGACGTTGCTCTTGGCGTGAAAGGCCAGGGCCGCTTGCCAGATGGCGAGCACCAGGAAGAGCAGCGTGGGCATCACGATGACGCTTTCGACCATGGACGCGCCCCGCTGTCCCTGTCGCGATGGGGTTGGCCGGTGCATGTGTTGTCCCTCGCCGGGTTTCAGTCGACAGCCAGGTGATCACCCGGCGACAGCGCGAGCCGTGCAGCCTCTCCGGCCGCGAGTTCGAGCGTCGATTGCGCGCGCCGGCAGAAGCTCAATCGCCAAGGGAGCAGTGACGGCACGATCTTGACGATCCGCTCGCCCCGGTCAAGGTAGACCACATCGATGGCGTAGCGCATGAAGCAGGTGTGCACGCTGGCGCAGGGTCTCAGCAGCAGGGCCTCACCGTGGCCGATCCGCGGCATGGCCAGCAGGCCGGTCAGACGGGCGAGGAAGGTGGTGGCACGAATCAGCCGCAGGGCTGGTGAGGACGAGCGGGCGGCGTCGGCTGGCATCTCAGAGGCCCATGTTCAGGAACTTCATCGCGATCGGGAACCCGAGCACGAGGAAGGTGCACGGGAAGATGAAGATGATCAGCGGGAACAGCATCTTGACCGGGGCCTCCATGGCCAGCTTCTCGGCGTGTGCGAAACGTTCGGTGCGACGTTGTTCGGCCTGCGCGCGCAGGATGGGGCCGAGGTTCATGCCCATGCGTTCGGCCTGGATCAGGGCCGACACCAGGCTGTTGATGGCGGGTTCGTTCATGCGTTCGGACAGGGCGCGCATCGCGTCCAGCCGCGACCGGCCGGCCCGCACGTCACGCAGCACGCGCGAGAACTCGTCGCGCAGGGGACCCGCCGGCCCCTTGGCCACGGCCTGGGCGATGGCCCCGGTCAGGTTCAGGCCGGCCTCGACGCACAAGGTGATGATGTCCAGCGTGAAGGGCAGCGTCTTCAGCGTCTCGCGTCGGCGCAACTGCTCCACGTCGCGCAGCCAGATGGCCGGAAACACGAAGCCGACCGCCGCTGCCGCGATGGACCAGATTCGGGCCGATGGACCGAAGCTGGTCAGCAGCCACCACGCGATCGCCCCTGTCACGGCAGCCGCGAGGAACTGTGCCGCGATGAACTGCTCCGGCGCCAGCGCGTAGTCCAGCCCTGCCAGACGCAGGCGGCCGAGCACGCGCTGACGCCGTGCGGCAGACAGCCTGGGCCCGAGGTAGTGACCCAGCCAACGGATCGGCCACCACATCAGCCTGAATGCCGTGGGCGGGGCGTCTCGGTAGCTGCGGTCCTCGTCGGGCACGTCCTTGATCGCCTTCCCGAACTGGAGTCCGATCCACGCGACGACCAGGCCCAGCCCGATCGCGCTGAGCAGCGGCAGCCAGGGGATCGAGGCGGGCAGGGCGTTGCTCATGCGTCGATGTCCACGACCTTGCGGATCACCAGCATGCCGAAGATCTCGAGCAGCCCGATGACGGTCAGCGTGGCCCAGCCCATGCGCGTGGTGAACATCAGGCTCATCGATTCGGGCTCCATCTGGTGGAGCATGATCAGCAGGAACAAGGGCAGTGCGCCGACCACCCAGGCCTGCATCTTTCCCTGGGAGGTGAGTGCGCGGATCTTGCCTTCCATGGCGAGCTTCTGGCGCAAGGTCAGGGAGACGCGTTCGAGCGTTTCGGCGAGCTGTCCACCCGTCTCGCTGGCGATGCGCATGGCCGAGACCGTCAGCGTCATGGACTGCAGGGGCACGCGCTGGCCCAGGGCTTCCAGCGAGTCATCCATCGACACGCCCAGGCGTTGCGTGCGCAGGACGAGGTCGAACTCCTGCGAAAGGGGCGGACGCGTTTCCTGCACCAGTTGCTGGATCGCCTGCGACAGGCTCACCCCGGCCCGCAGCGCGCCCGCGATCATCTGGAGCGCGTCGGGCAGTTGCCGCTCAAGCTGGTCGTGACGGCGTTGTCGCAGCCAGCGCAAGGCGAAGCGCGGGCCCGCCGCCAGCATCAGCGCCGCGAGGATGGGCGGCAGCGCATGGCCGGTCAGCAACCAGGTCGTGGCCGTCCCCAGGCCGATGACCGAAAGGTTCAGCACGAACAGCCTGCCCGGATCGACGAACAGGAACAGCTCGCCCAGGCCCACATCCGCGCTTTCGGTGAACTGGCGCCGGTAGCGTTCCAGGCCGCTGCTGGCGATGCCGGTCACCGACCACACCAGCATCGCCATCGACACGGCGACGGTCAGGGCCACGAGCGTGGCGAGCAGGCCCGTGCTCATGTGGGCCTCCGGCTGAACAGCGACAGGTCGATCGACACGCCCTGCTCACGCAAGCCGTCGTAGAAGGTGGGCACGGCATCGCAGCCATGAAAGTCGCCCACCACCCGACCGTCGGCACCGAAGCCGCGGGCCTCGTGGCGAAACAGCTCCTGCAGCTGGATCTTGCCGTTCTCCATGCCGGCAACCTCGGTGATGCTGGTGACCTTGCGCGAGCCGCAGGCAAAGCGCGACTGCTGCACGATGATGTCCACGGCCGAGTTGATCTGCTCGCGTATGGCGGTGATCGGCAGGTCCATGCCGGCCATCAGGACCAGCGTCTCCAGGCGGGCCAGGGCATCGCGGGGCGTGTTGGCGTGCAAGGTGGTCAGCGAACCCTCGTGCCCGGTGTTCATGGCCTGCAGCATGTCCAGGGCCTCGCCGCCCCGGCATTCACCCACGACGATGCGGTCCGGACGCATGCGCAGCGAGTTCCTGACGAGATCGCGGATGCTGATCGCGCCGCGCCCTTCCACGTTCGCCGGGCGGGACTCCAGCGAGACCAGGTGCGAGTGGTTCAGGCGCAGCTCGGCGGAGTCTTCGATGGTGATGATGCGTTCGCCGTCCGGGATGAAGTTCGACAGCACGTTCAGCAGCGTGGTCTTGCCCGACCCGGTGCCGCCCGACACGATCATGTTCTTGCGCTGCTTCACGCAAAGATCGAGGAACTGCACCATCGGCGATGACAGCGAGCCGTAGGCGGCGAGGTCGTCGGCCGTGAGTCGTTTCTTCGAGAACTTCCGGATCGTGATCGTCGGGCCCTTGAGCGCCAGCGGCGGGATGATCGCGTTGACCCGCGAGCCGTCCTTGAGCCGCGCGTCCACCAGTGGTGACGACTCGTCGATGCGCCGTCCCAGCGGGGCGACGATGCGTTCGATGACGCCCATCACCGCACGGTCGCTGGTGAACGCCAGCGGGTAGCGTTGCAGGCGTCCGCCACGCTCGACGAAGATCTCGTCGGCCCGATTGACCATCACCTCGGTCACGCTGGCGTCGTCCAGCAGGTCTTCCAGCGGGCCCAGGCCCACGGCCTCGTCGAGCACCTCCTTGCGCAGTGCGTCGCGGTCGATGGTCGACGGGAGTTCGACGCCCAGGCGGTCGAGGATCTCGCGCACCAGGCTCTCGGTCTCGATGCGCAACTCGCCGTCGCTCATGCGCGTGAGGTCACGTCGTCGCAGGTCGATGGTTTCCAGGAGCTGGTCATGCACGTGCTTGCGCCAGGGGTGACGGGCCTGCACGGCCAGCCATTCGGCTGGCCTGACCTCCGCCGCGCCCGAGCTGGCGGGCTGTGTCGACGGTGGGGTGGACGTTGGGGATGTTGCCGGGGATGACGGCGGGTTCGGCGTTGCGGCCGATGCCGACGGGAGCATGTCGTCACGGGCCACTTCCTTCACGCGCAGCAGGTTGCCGCCGATGCGGATCCGGTCCGAGACGTCCAGCGGCCCGAAGCGCACGATGCGCTTGTCGTTGACCCAGGTGCCGGCGAACGGCCCGAGGTCCTCCAGCACCCAACCATCGCCAGAGCGTGTCAGCCGTGCATGCTCACGCCCGACGCGCCAACCGCGCAGCACCAGGTCACAGCTCTTGTCGCTGCCGACGCGGATCTCGTCGTGACTGAAGGTGATCTCGCGCGTGTCACCCCCGTCGCCGTCGGTGACCTGGATGATGAGCCGGCTCAAGGGTGGGTCTCCGGCTCGGGAATGCCTTGCGGCACCAGCGAGCGAACCTGCACCCAGCCGCGCCTGCTCTTGGCTCCTGCGCCGTATTGCACCGCGATCCATGGGCCTTGTGGCGGCAGATCGAGGCGGTGCACCTGCTGGCCGCGCCTCGCCCACCACACGACGCCGGCGTCCATGTCGGGCCTGTTGAGCAGCGCCAGATCTTCGGATCGGATCCGCATCGGAGCACCGAGCGCGGCGTCGTCGAGGCTTGCCGGGTCCATCCTTCGCGTGTCTTGCGCCACCCGAGGGGGGGCGGGCAGAAGGCTCGCGAGGTTCGCGTCCATCGGCCGCCAGGCTTCGACCTGACTGACAAGCATCCATCCATTCCAGGAGCCCGCGCGCACGTTGGTCCAGCGACCCTGGTCCGCCAGAGGCGGAGCAGCCGGTCCCGACTCCACGACGGCGCCCGGGTCGAGCGTCATCAGCACGTCGGACGTTGCCCTTGGCTGGGCATGCAGCCGCGCCTGTTTCCCCTGTACGCGCAACAGGAGGCCATCGGGCGGCAAGACAGACCTTGACGCGGTCTTTTCGGGCTTCTTGCCCGCCTCGGTCATGGCCTGAACTGGACGCGGCGGCACCTGATCGGCGCGCTCGAAACTCACGCCGGGCTGCAGAGGGTCGCTCAGATAGGGCGAGGGGCCCATGCGCTGCTCCAGGCGTTCGGTGGTGCGCGCCACGCGGTCCCTGTTGGAGGGCGATTCCGACGACACGATGCGGGGCGTGACGAACACCACCAGTTCCGTCTCCTTGTTCTGGAAACGTCTGGACCGGAACAGCGCCCCCAGGATCGGTATGTCGCCCAGCACGGGGAGCTTGTCCACGTCGGAGGACACCTCACGTTGCAGCAGGCCCGCCAGCACCAGCGTCTCGCCGTCGCGCAGGTTGAACTCGGTGTTGGCCTTGCGCGTCAACAGCGCAGGCCCGGCGAACGTCGTGACCGATCGGTCGATGCTGCTGACCTCGGATTCGATCGAGGCGCGAATCACGCCGCTGGCATCGACCCGGGGCGTGATGTCGACCTTGATGCCGTACGGCTTGAACTGCACGAAGGTGCCGTCCCGCGTGGTCACGGCATAGGGAATCTCACCGCCGGCGAGAAAACTGGCCTTGGACCCGTTGCGGGCCGAGAGCTGGGGTTCGGCCAGCAGCGCGACCTTGCCCTCCTGCTCCAGCAGGCTGAGCTGGGCGTTGAGGCCCATGTTCAGCAAGCTCAGCACGTTCAGTCCGCCCGGAATGTTCACGGGGCCGCCGCCGGGGTTGGTGATGGGCGGCGAATTGCCCGATCCGGACTGGAGGTTGAGCTGATAGGGGCCGTCCTGACCTCGGCGTGCCGGTCCCCAGATGGCGCCAAGCGCCGCACCGCCGGTGCCATTCCACTTCAGCCCTGCCTCCTTCAGCGCGCTGGACGGGAACTCGACCACCTTCACGTCCAGCGCGATCATCTTTTCCCAGCCCACGCGGTTGGTGAAGTTGACGATCTGCGGGTAGCGCTTGGCCAGCATCTCGACCTTGTCGAGGTCGAAGTCCGACAGCTGATCGCCTTCCACGACGATGTTGGCGCCGATGATTGATGCCTTGGCGTTCGGGATGGTCGACAGGAAGGCCGCGATCTCGCGGGCATGCCGCGAGGTGTCGCCCGAGACGATGTTGACCTTCACCCGCTGGTGGCGACCGTCGGCGTTCCAGATGAAGAGCGACGAGGTGCCCTCGCCGTTGGCGAACAGGATGACCTCCTTGTCGTCCAGGGCCGCAGCGGTCAGCAGCTTGCCGTTGCCCACGGCGATGCGTGCGGCACCCGGCGCGGGGAACACCCGGGATTCACCGACGAACATGTCGAACTCCGCGATCTCGGCGTCGTTGCCATCGACCTGGATCGGCGCATAGGGCGTCGACGCCGGCGTACGGGCGCGCTTGACGGCGGACTGGATGTTCGTCGTCAGGCCAACGCCTTCGACACGCTGCACGGCCGTTGCCGTCGTGTCCTGAGCGCGCACCTGCTGCAGGTTCAGCATCAGCAGCAGGCTCAGGCCCGACAGAAGGGCCGGATAGCGAGAGGCCTTGGGGCACGAAGGGGTCACGGGGATGTCCTGCAAGCAGGCCGGGTGCGCTGATGGGGCACTCATGGCCTGGCGAACGAGTTCGCGTTGGGGGTGGCACTTGTGGTGGCGTTCAGGGTCGCGTTCTCAACGGCGGTCGCCGTGCCGGCGGACAGCGCACCCATGCCCCTGATCAGCGGCGGGATCGGCTTGAGGTGGCTTCCTCCGTAGATGACGGGGACACGTTCCTCGGTCATCGTCGGTGCACTCGCCCCCAGGCCCAGCAGGCTCAGGGCCTCGGTGCGTGGGGCGCGGACTTCGGACTTGTCACCAGGCGATCGCAGCAGGGCGGTCAGCTTGCCCACCTCTCGAGCGGCGATGACGCGGCGTCCGTCCTCTGGGGTCGTCTCCAGCGTCACCGATGTGAAGCTGCGTCGGTCCGCACCCCTGCCATCCGCGCCGCCATCGGGCACGGCCTGCGCACCCGTGGCCAGGACGGCAACGTTCTGCAGCAAGGGAATGAGATGGCTCTTCTGCTCGTGCTTGATCGTCACCACCAGATCGATCCGGTCACCGGGTTGCAGCAGGCCGGAGATGGCGTTGACCTCATCCACCGCGACCGTGATGCCCCGCTGTCCTTCGCTCAATCGTGCAGAGAAGGACGGCGTTCGAGCGCCCTCCAGCAGCGACCACAGCAGCATCTCGCCACGTGCCACCGGAAACGCCAGCGTCTGTCCCTCGACACGCTCGAACTGCTCGGGCGTGATGGCGTTGCCGTGCGCCCATTCCTGCGGGATCTCGCGCACGGCGACCTGCGCGGCTTCCAGCACCGTGCCCTTGGCCATGTCGGCCTTGGGGACCACCACGCTCACCATTCGTTGCGGTCGCGTGCGCGCCTCGATGTCCTGCACCTGCTGCTCGATGTAGTGCTTCACGCCGAGGGTGGAAAGACCCCCCAGCACCAGGGCGGCGCCCAGCAGCAGCCAGTTCCGATTGATCGCGAATCTCATGGGGTGTCCCGGACGTCAGACCGGCAGTGAAAGGGCGCTCAGGTATCGATCGAATCCGGTGCGAATGGCACCGAGCATCAGCTCGACGACGGTGACGCCGCCCGGAGTGCCGTCCCAGGGCAGGAAGAAGACGGACGTCAGCACGAGCCCGACCACCAGGTACTCCAGCGTGGCCTGTCCGCTTGGACGACGGCCCTTGCACGGCAGGCGCAAGACAGGTGTCATGGCTGCAGCGCCCGGACCCGGACGCGGTTGAGCACCACCACGCGTTGCTCGCCGTCGTCGACGATGGTGAGCGTGATCGATTCCTGTGTGTTGTCCGCCCACAAGGTCAGGGTTTGACCGCGTGCCAGTCGGGTGCGGTCTTCGCGCGAGACGCTCATGCCACGCTCGCGCAGGGCGCGCACCAGTTCGTCCCGATTGGTCGTCAGGGTGGCGCCGTTGACGGCGGTCACCATCACGGCTCGGTGGCCGTCGTCGTCGGACTCCATGGTGTTCACGACCGTGGAGTCGGCGGGCAACATCCGTTGGGTGTCGCGCAGGACCTTGCTGACTTCACCGTCGCCGGTCATCAGCGTGCTCATCAGCGTGGCCTGCAAGCGACCTGGGGCGAGTTCGCGCAACTGCACCGTGTTGAAGTGGTCCCCTTGTCGGGTCGCGATCACGCGAGATCCGCGCAACGGGTTCTCCACATGGCGCGGGCCGAACCGGGACCGGTAGAACGCCAGGACCTCATCCATGCTGCCATCGAGGCGGGCGCGAAGGATGCGGATGCGTCGACCGTTGAACACGCCGTCGTGGCTGACGACCTCGGCGCGCGCGCCCTCGGGCAGCGGCAGCTCGGGCCATGACGACGAAGCCTGGCAGAGGGCGGTGAACGGCATCGCGCACACCAGCGTCGTGGTGATCGCGATGATCCTGGTGAATGCGGTGTGTCGTGGCATCAGCAGCCCGGCCGCAGGCGATCGCATGGAACGATGTCCCAGTCGTGGTCCGCGATCTTCAACGCGGGGTCGTTGACGGCGGTGGGTATCCGGCCAATGAGATCCGCGAAGGCCTTGATGGCGCCGACCGGATAGAGCGATGCCCCGCCATCCTGGATGCGCTCACGGATCTGGGCCGGGTTGCGTGCGGTCCAGGCATCGACGAGCAGCGCCGTGCGCCGCGTGGCGGTCCATGCGGGCAGGGTCGATGTCGCGGCGATGTGGACGGTCACGTTGCCCTGATGCCAGTTGTCGTGGCTCAGGCCGAGCCGTCTGCCGAAGGTCGTGGCATTGGCCAGCGGCTCCTTGTTGCTGGCGGTGGCGCTCACGGACACGTCGCCGTCGAACCTCGCGATCAACGGCTTGCCCGTGTGGTCGGACCAGACCGGGTTGCGGTGGGACGTGAAGTCGCCTGCCGTGTCACCGGTCTTGATGGGTGCTCCGGAGTTGCTGAAGAACCGGCGGCGGACCTCCTGGTTCAACGCTGCGTCGCCCTTCCATCGGCTGCTGGAGTTCCGGGCCATGCCTTCGAAGGCGACATAGCGGCTGGCGACCTCGATGGTCTGGTGCAGGTCGATGTACTTGCCCAGCAGAGGGACCGCGATGAACAGCGGGACGAGGACCAAGGCGGCCACCACGAACTCGATGGTTGACTGGCCCTGCTGTGCGCGTCTCGGGACGTGACTCATGAGCATGCCTCCTTGACGCACGGGGGGCTGTGCGCAATGGGTGGGGGTGATGTGCATGGGCATGGCATGACGACGCTCATGGCAGGGAGAGTGATCCTTGCTGGACGCTTGCCCAGGCACGATCGGCGGCGGTCGGCGCCACCAGGCGGACGCGCCAGTAGGGGTTGTAGAGGCTGCCGATCTCGAGCCGCCCATCGGCCCGGGGCGAGATCCGGTCGAAGAAGACACTCGCACGGGCCAGCGCACCCAGCTTCGCGCCGGCCGGCTTGTCGTCGAACAGCGCCAACTGGCCCGAGGGCTTGACCCGCGCCACGCCGCCGGATGTGTTCAGTGCGGCATGGTCCTTGGTGACGAAGACCGAGAACGCGAGGGCGGGATCGCCATTGACCGACAGGTCACGAAGTTCCCGCACGGCGGGCAGACCACTGAAGGTGTAGCCGCTCGGCTCTTCCATCCGGGCCTCCGATCGGTAGGCGGTGCGATCGTTGTCGCCGTAGGCGTTGCCATGGCGTCCTCTCCCGCCGGCCGCACCCGGGGCCTGGATCCGCACGGCGGCCCACCCCAGCGGTCGACGGATGTCGTCGCAGAAGAAGAACCCCAGGAATCCGCAGCCCAGGCGTTGACCGTGCAGTTCCAGGGTGTCCATGCCGCGCCATTCGTCGTAGCCGATCAGCTCGGTGCCGGCGCGCTTCTTCATCGTGCCGTTCGTCTTCAACAGTGGAATGTCGGGCGAGGTGATGGTCCAGTTCCGCTCGCGACTGAAGTCGTCCAGCGACCGAGTGGTCACGTCCGCGAAGCGCCGGCGCTCATCGGCGTCATGACGCTTCGTGAAGTCATCCGAGCCGGCCAATGTCGGAATCACCTGAGTCTTCAGGTCCGGATCCATGGCTTGCGCGACGTCATCGGCGATGCGCTGGCGTCGCGTGCCGCCAAGCGTCTCGGCATGAACGGCCTCCTGGGCGGCTTCCATTGCCTTCACGGTCGTGTCGTGCAGGGTGATGATCGGGCCGATGCCTGACGACGTGCGCAGCACCTCATCGGCATAGTCGTTCGCGTCCTTGCCGGTGAAGAGCGTCAGACCCAGCTTGGTGGCCGCGAAGATGGCCGGGATCTTGATGCCGTCCAGGCTGGGAGTCATCATGAACAACGTTTCCAGCAATGAAGCCGGCACCTCGTCCACGGCGTTGGCGAAGTACCGCACCCAGGAGCCCAGGCTCACCGTCTGCGCGATCGCGATCTGGTTGGCCACCATGGCCCGGTTCAGGTAGGCATCGTGGTTCAGCGCGCGGGCTTCAACCACCCCGATGCTGTAGGCGGCTGCATCGGCGGCATTGCTCACGCGCATCTTCTCGGTGACCGCCTGGCCGGTGTTCACCATGAAGTACAGCAGCCCCGAGGTGACCAGCAAGAGCGCGACTGTCGCCATCAGGACCTGACCTCGCTGGGCGCGACTTCGCGTCGTGTGGCGAGGATGCCTGGCCACGCGATCCCCATTCGGGTCCGGGCGGGGCGTCATCGGATGTGCAGGTCGTCGGGATGCGTCGACGGGTCCGGGCGACGTGACGGCGCGTTCCCGCAGCGCATGTGCCTGCACCCTGTCCTTACTTGGCCGCGTTGCCGGTGAATGAATCCAGGGTGCGTTTGGAGTTCGCTTCGGTGGCTGCGGAGTTGGCCGCGTCCTTGGCGTTGTCCTTTGATGTCGTCCCGTCCGCGCCAGACAGTTCTTGCGCGATGGCGGCCGTCTGGCTTCGGATGGTATTGCCGAACATCTGGTAGACCGCGATCGTCGCGACCGCGATGAGCGCCACGATGATGATGTATTCGGTCATGCCCTGACCCGTCTGACGACGCAGTTGATGGTGTTTCGTCATGGGATTTCCTCATGAGTCGTGTGGATGGATGAAGCAGCGGTTGGACCTGCTTCGAGCTTGGGCTTCCGGTGACACCCCTGTTGGTCTTCCGGGGCGCGTTCAGGTGCTCTCAAGCATCCAATGCTGCGTCGACTTGGGCGATTTCCATGTTGTATCTCGGATGTTTTACGTACTTTTTCTGTTTTCTGTTCTGGGTACTGGATATGTATGTGTTGATATCCCAAGGACTGGGAATGACGTCAGGTTTGGAAACCTGACTACGAACGGGAATGGCGCAGCCTGCCGTCGCTTGGCAATTGCTTGAATCGACCGCAGGGTGGCGCTGGTTGCGAATCGGATCCGAGGTTGCCCGTGCTCCGATTGCCTGACGTTCAGAGTGTGTTCGTGGTCGGTGTCGCGTCTTGCGAGTCACGCACGTTCTTCTGCACCGCGATGGCGCCGAACAGGCCCAGCAGGAAGGCCATCGCGTAGAACCCCTTCTCGGATCCGGCCAGCGCGGCATGCCACAGGCCGATGGCCAGCAGCGTGATGACCGAGGCCACGGAAACCCAGCACAGCGCGAAGTACAGGCGGGTCACCGGGATGCCTTCCAGACGGTCGCGCACGGACTTCTGCAGCGACACGGCCGAGAACATGCCGTACATCAGCAGCACGAGGTAGTAGCCCTGTTCGTTGAGCGCCATGTTCGAGTTCCACAGGCCGATCAGGTAGGCCGCCGCGCCGGCCACCATGGCCGCCCAGGATGCGGCGACGAAAGCGCCGGTGGGGCGTTGTGCGGGCGAGTTGCCGCTGTTGCTGGTGCTCATGTGTTCGATCCTTGGTGTTGGTTGAGACCGTTGACTCGGTTGAGTCGGTTGACTCGGTTGATTGCGCAGGTCGTGTGTGGGGGTCGGCGCCAGGCAGGTGGCGGATTCAAAGCCAGCGCCGGACCCGGGCACACCATGACCGGTAGTCGTCGCCGAAGAGGCCGTCGAGGACACGCTCCTCGGGCCGGATCTGGAAGCGGGTGATGTAGAGCACGAAGGCGATCGGCCCCAGCCAGGCCGGCAGCGCACCCAGGTACGCCGCCCAGGCTGCCAGCAGCAGGGCCATGCCGACGTACATCGGGTTGCGGGTGATGCGGTAGACGCCCCCGGTGACCAGCGCGCTGGAGCGTTGCGGGCGCAGCGGGTTGACCGTCGTGCGTGCTGCCAGGAAGGCCAGCAGCCCGAGCAGGTCGAAGGTCAGCCCTGCCAGCACCAGCAGCACGACCACGGCGATGCGCAAGCCGGGTGGCAGCGCGAACACCGGGCCGAGCATCGACAGGCCCCACATCGCCAGCGCGACAACGGCGGCGACGATCGGTGGCGGGATCTTGAGTTCGAGGCGGTTCATCGTGCTCCTTGAAGTTGGTCTGGCGCGGCGACACACGCGCCGGCCCGCGCCTGCAGATCGCCATCGCACTCGCAGCGGTCGAGCGAGCGCTCGCCCGGGATCGGCTCCGGAAGCGGGCGTGATCGCGGCGGGCAGATCAGGTCGAGGCGGATGCCGGCGTCGTGCATGTCGAAGCTCACCCGGCCATCGGGTCGCGCACCGATGCAGCGCACGCTGCCGGTGTCCGTGGGCGGCTCCGAGCGCACGTAGGTTTCCGGCGGCGACAGCCCGCTCAGCACTTTCTTGCAGGCTGACCGATGGTCATCGAAGACCTGACCGTCGTAGGTCAGAGCCAGGCGTCCCGCGAGTCTTTGCGCGGATGGCTCGATCCGCCTGGCCACGACGGCAACACCCGCGCGATCGCCGATCTGCAGACGCAGCCGCAGCTCGTCCGGACCGATCTCGCCGACCAGCGTCTCCGACAGGATCCTCGTCGTGCCACCCGAGGCGATGACGTAGCGGCCGGTGTCGTAGCGAAGGCTCAGATGCCGTCCGTCGCGCCGTCCTTCGAGCAGGCCGATGCGTCGGGCCGGGAGGCGGTCCGTGCCGCCGAACTGCAGGTCGCCCCGGATCTGTCCGGCCGGACCTTCCTGCAGGTCGAGCCGGAGGTATTCGGGGCCTGCCTCGCGCCAGTCGATCTCGCCGGTCTTCCAGGGCCCTGTGACAGATGGTGCTGCCGGACCGGGCAACCAGTCGGCGACCTTGCGCGTCGCGTCGCCCAGGCTCGCGAGGCCGCCGATCAGCATGCTGGCGATGATCAGCCCGGCGGCGATCCGGTTGTCGCGGATGCGGGCGATCAGCCGATCGGTCAGCGGGCGTCCATCGGGTGTGGGCGGCGGCGCGGACATCGGCTCGTCCCTGCCTCAGGCGCGTGCCGAGACGTGCCGCGCAAAGCTGTCGAGGATGGCCTGCCAGCCCTCGCGCTGCTGTTCGTGCGGAAACTCGTTCTCGGGGTCGAAGGTGACTCGCACCGTCACCCCGGCGGTACCACCGTCGATGAACTCGACCACGGCCGCACGATCGCCGAAGGCGTACTCGATGCGCTGGTGCGGCACGATGGCCGTGTAGGTGCCCTCGAAGTCGAAGCCGAAGCTGCCGTCCTTGGCCTCCATGCGCGACGAGAAGGCGCCGCCGACGCGCAGGTCGACGGCGGCGCGGGTGGTGTGCCAGTCCGGCGAGGCGGTGTTCCACGACACGATGTCGGCCGGGGTCGTGTAGGCGCGCCAGACCTCGGCGATCGGGGCGTGGGCAAGGGTCGAGACGGTGATCGTCATGGTGGTGTGTCCGTGGTGTCGTGAGTCTGGGTTTGGGGTGTTACGGCCAGCGTACGAGTCAAGGCTGTCGGAGGCGGCGCAGTTCGGTTGCGGTGATGCCACCCTGGCCCCAGTTGTCGGGGTCGAGTTCCTCGATCAGCACGACCACGTCTTCGGCGCGCTTGTCGAGCGTGCGCACCATCAGGTCGGTGATGCCGGCGATGAGCTCGGCCTTCTTGTCGGCCGGTGTTGGCGGCGTGCGGCGGGCCAGCTGGATGGTGACGAGTGGCACGAGCGATTCTCCTTGGGTCGGCGCCTGAAGCGGCAGCGCAGCGAACGGTTCAGATCAGACCGGGTGTTCCGGTTCTCCAGCCCGACGCCCAGCCCTCAGATGGTCCTCACGAGCGGCCAGATAGAGCGGCAGGGCGATGGCCAGGCCGATGCCGAAGCACAGCGCCACATACAGCCAGGGTCGCCGCACGGCGATGCCTGAACGCGCCTCGCGCATGACCCAGATCGCGAAGGCCAGTGCGGCCAGGTAGACGTCCAGCGTGATGGCCTGGGTCAGGTCGTTGGCAAAGGCTGCGCCGAAGAACTCGCTCGGTCCCAGGCCGCCGCCGCCCAGGATGTAGCGAACGTTGAAGGTCCAGGTCACGACGAAGGCCACGAACGCGAGGGCTCGGTAGACGGTCGACATCGGCAGGCGAAGGCTCATGGCTGCGGTGGGGTCTGGTGGCGATGTCGAGCATTCGACGACGACTGGCCGCTGGGCGCAACCCGTGGGGTGTCGTGCAGGCCACGGTGATGGCGATCACGCGTCCGGTGTCGAGGGCTGGATCAGGTCCCAGAGGTTGCCGCTCACGTCCTCGAACACCGCGACGGTGCCGTAGGGCTCGACCTTGGGTTCGCGCACGAACACGACCCCGCGGGCGCGCCAGGCGTTGAAGTCGCGCCAGAAGTCGTCCGTCTGCAGGAACAGGAAGACACGTCCGCCGGTCTGGTCGCCCACGCGCGCCTTCTGGGCGTCGTCAGTGGCCCGCGCCAGCAGGATGCGGCATTCACGCGCGCCGGGAGGTGACACGACCACCCATCGCTTGGCCTGGGCCGGCTGCCAGGTGTCCTCGATCAGTTCGAAGCCGAGTCGGCCCACATAGAACGCCAATGCGGCGTCCTGGTCGTGGACGAGAAGTGAGACCAGGCTGAGGTGCTGGGCCATGGGGTTTTCTCTCTTGTCCTGATGGATTGCCCCGACACGCCAAGTCTCGGGGCCTGAGCGTGATGAGGCGCGAGGCCGTCATCGGCATCGGGTGCCTCGCTTCGAGTATCGCCTCCGCCTGGTTTTTTGTTGCAGGGAATATCGGTATTGATGACTTGTTGTGATTATCAAATCGCAAATTTCTGCGATCCAAGCGCTATGTGTTGGGTTATCAGACAAACTTGAGTAACTAATTCGAAAATTTAGGTGATTACTCGAACCCATGCCGTGCAAGAAAGTGCGAATACCGCCCTTATTCCCCGTCATTGGGTCGATTGCAGTCGGCATGGACATGTACGAAGTCCCTGACGGACTTGCGTGGATTCCTGTCAGGCAGGGGTGCGGACCGAACGAGCCAGCGATCAACGAGACAGACCGTTCGATGCGCGTCGGCTACTTCCAAAAATCAGACATCAGGGGTTCTCATGGCACAGGTGCGCAA